>LNFM01000043.1_pt1 | contig 259472 bp, 232 predicted proteins | sample 596031 | NCBI WGS metagenome assembly LNFM01 (sample SAMN04254537, study PRJNA301005) | activated carbon metagenome | isolation source: dual media filters at the Ann Arbor, Michigan drinking water treatment plant | place: USA: Ann Arbor | reverse complement strand
CCCGAGGTGAGGACAAACTGGTGTTGGCATTACCAAACCACAGCCAACGCCGCCGCGGGAGCGGTCAATCTCCCGGCGTCCCGCGCGCCCCTCCAAAGGGGCAACGGACTGCCCGCCCGCCGATTATCGGCGGCGCATCTCACTCTTCCTCTGGAAGACGCTTTCGCGCGTCCGTGTCCCGGACAAGCTGCGCGCCGCGCAGCGCCGATCCGGGACCCAGCGCAAAGTCCGCGCCGCAGGCGCACAAAGCAAAGCGAAACCAGCCACAGAACGAACCTCATCCTGAGGAGCCCGCAGCGGGCGTCTCGAAGGATAAGCGGCAGACTCGGAGTGTGCCGCACCTAAGCCCAACACCGAGCTCTGCATCTCCTCAATGTACATGCAAAAACGCACCACACCCGCATTATCCGGCACGGTTCGGTCAAACTTTAAGCGTGTTCGCGCTAAAAATTTCTCGTTGCCGCAATAATTTGGTCCAAATCTTCCCGTACAAGGGAAACATGTCAGACAGAGTGATCAATTCCCTTCTTCTCGGCGCCCTTCTGGTGGTCGGCGCTTATTTCTTCCTCACGACCGGCCCGAACGCGGTGACGGCGGCCAACGCCGCGCAGTTCCTCGGCCTCTGACGCCGCCCATTTTCCGGACACCCGCGAAGGCTCCCTTTTTCCGGCGGCGCATGGCATAGCCGCCCGATGGAACTTCCTCTTGCCTTGCGCGCCGCGGTCGATGCGGTCCTGCACGACATTCCTCTCAGCGAGATATCGAAGGCGTCCGCCGTTCTTTCGGCGCGCTACCGCGCGGAGCTGCGCGACGGGCGCATGCATCTCTCCGACGATCTGTTCGCGCTGGCCTATCTCGCAACACGGCTCCCCGCGACCTATGCGGCTATTCACGCCGCTCTGTCCGCGACCACGGAGAGACTGCCGGGCTTTGCGCCGCTCTCGCAGCTCGATGCGGGCGCAGGCCCCGGCTCCGCCGTCTGGGCCGCCCGCGACATCTGGCCTGACCTGACGAAGGCAACGCTTCTCGAAGGCAGCCCCGCCATCCGCGCGCAGGGCGCCGCCTTGATGAATCATGCGGGCATGGCAGGCGTGGACTGGCTCCACGCCGATCTCCTCGCCCCACTCCCCGATCTCCGCGCCGATCTCGTCACACTCACCTACGTCCTCGACGAACTGGCTCCGGAAAAGCGGGCGGTTCTCGTCCGGGATCTGTGGGCACGCACCACCGGCCTCCTCCTCGTGGTCGAACCCGGCACACCGGCCGGCTGGCAGCGCATCCTGTCCGCCCGCGATGTCCTGATCGCGGAAGGCGCCCACATCGCCGCACCCTGCCCTCATGTTCTGGCCTGCGGGATCGCCCCGCCCGATTGGTGCCATTTCTCGCGCCGCGTCGCCCGCTCGCGCCTGCACCGCCAGGCCAAGAACGCCGACCTGCCGTGGGAAGACGAGAAGTTCATCTACATCGCCGCCGCCCGCGCGCCGGCCATTCCCGCACAGAGCCGTGTCCTCGCACCGCCGCGCACCGCAAGTGGCCAGATTCGCCTGAAGCTCTGCGCGCCGGACGCCTCAGTCGCCGAGCACCTCATCACCAAACGCGACGGACCGACCTTCAAGACCGCCCGCCGCCTCGACTGGGGAGACGAAGGACCCGGGCTTTAGCCGCGCGGCGTCCCGAAATGCGTGCGGCAGGCTTCGCTGTCCGTTCCGAGATCGAAAATCTGCCAGACGGCGCTGCGCCGCGCACCAAGCCCTCCGGGCGAGCCGGCAACATTCAACGTTTCGGGCGCGCCGGTCACACGATGCACCAGCCGTGGCGGGACAACCTTATCCGTCCAGATCGCAACACAACGCCGCTCCGGCGTGTACGTATCCGGCTTCACGATGCGCGAGGTTTCGGAAGCCACGGAAATCGCCTCCGGCATCAGTTCAATGATGTGCGCAGCAAGCCGGAAACCATCCGCGATGAATGCCGCCTCCCCGAGACCGCGCGCCTGCAATTCGTCCATCAGTGCTGGATACGGCGTCGTCTCCCGCAGCGCAGGCCGGTCGGGGATCATCGCCTCGACAAGAAGCCCGGCCTTCAGGCACAGGACAACAACGCCCAGCGCCAGCGCGCCACCGCCAACCCAGCGGCTGATACTTTCCGCAGCCCGGCTGCGCCCCGCGATCAGCATTCCCGCCACGATGATGGGAAGGCCAAGCGGATAGAGATAACGCTCCGAGATGTTCGTGATCCCGATCACGACAATGCCGAAGGCCAGAAGTGCGGCAGCCGCCACCGCAAACCGCCTCGCAAGACGGGTCGCTGCATCGGCCTCCCCGATCTGCGGCGACGCACGGACCCGGTAAAAGCCGATGCCCACGAAGAAAAGCCAAGGAACAAGGAAGGTCAGGATGGCAACCGGCAAACGCCCAAGCCCTATAAGCGCCCGCATCGCATGGCTCGCGTCCTCGCCGGTCAGGTTTCTTGCGGAAACACCGACCACATCGGCCTCTGTCACCCACAGGAAAAGCGCCGTCGGTGAAACAATGAAAAAAGCCGTCGTAGCCGCCGCGAACAACGGCGAAACGAGGTCGCGCATTCGTACCCGCTCGTCGAACATAAGGGCGACAAACGCCGCCGCGATCGGCAGCGCGAAGCTCCATTTCGACAGGATGCCAAGGCCGAACACGGCCCCGAGCAGGATTCCGCGCGGCACACCCGGCTTCTCGCACAGCGCGTCGAGCACCCACACTAGAACGATGACCAGCGGAATGAGGACAAGCGACTGGGTCAGCGCAGAATGTGCGTACCAGCCCGACCAATAAAAGCCGACGAGACTGAGCGAGGCCGCCGCCGCAAGGCGGGCATCCTTCGACAGCGCGCGAACCACAGCGAACAGGGCAATACCCGACAACGCGATCAGCCCCTCGCGCAGCAAGGTGTGCCCGAACGGGCCTTGTCCCGTAACCCACTGGGTCAACCACAGCATCCACTCATAAAGCGGCGGATTGCGCGGCGTATAGGCGGGCAGCAGCTGACGCTGGATAAGTTCGGCGGCAAGCGTCTCGTCGAAGGGCAGGTAATCGGATCTGAGAAGGCGCAGCGCTCCATGCAGGAGCCCATAGCCGATCCAGAACAGACTGATGGCGCGAAAGCTCGACAGCCGCCCGAGCAGCCGGTCGACAAACGCACTCATTCGACGCCGAGCTTCGCCTTCAGAAGATCGCTGACGGCCTGCGGATTGGCCTTGCCGCCGGTCGACTTCATCACCTGTCCCACGAACCAGCCAAGCATTCCGGGTTTGCCCTTCGCCTGCTCCGCTTTGTCGGGGTTCGCGGCGATGATTTCATCCACCGCTTTCTCGATGGCACCGGTGTCGGTCACCTGCTTAAGCCCACGAGCCTCGACGATCTCCTTCGGATCGCCGCCTTCGGTCCACACGATCTCGAACAGATCCTTGGCGATCTTGCCGGAGATCGTGCCATCCTTGATGAGATCGATCAGCCCGCCGAGCTGGCCTGCGGAAACCGGGCTCGTCTGGACGTCGTGTCCTTCCTTGTTGAGGCGACCGAACAATTCGTTGATGACCCAATTGGCTGCCAGCTTGCCGTCGCGTCCCGTGGCGACTTGCTCGAAGAAATCCGCTGAAGCTTTTTCCGCGACAAGAACATCCGCGTCGTAGGCACTCAGGCCATACTCCGCCTGAAAGCGCGCCTTTTTCTCGTCGGGCAGTTCCGGCAGCTCTTTCTTCAGCTCATCCACCAGCCCTTCCGGCAGATCGAGCGGCAAAAGATCCGGGTCGGGGAAGTAGCGGTAATCATGCGCCTCTTCCTTCGAGCGCATGGAGCGCGTTTCGCCCTTGCTCGGATCGAACAGGCGCGTTTCCTGATCGATCGCGCCGCCATCCTCCAGAATGCCGATCTGGCGGCGAGCTTCGTATTCGATGGCCTGGCCGATGAACCGGATCGAGTTGACGTTCTTGATCTCGCAGCGTGTGCCGAACGGCGCCCCGGGCTTGCGTACCGACACGTTGACGTCGGCACGCAGATTGCCCTTTTCCATATCGCCGTCACAGGTGCCGAGATAGCGCAGGATCGTCCGCAGCTTCGTCACATAGGCGCGCGCTTCGTCGGACGAGCGCAAATCGGGCTTGGAGACAATCTCCATCAGGGCGACGCCCGAGCGATTGAGATCGACAAAAGAATTGTTCGGATCCTGATCGTGGATCGACTTGCCGGCGTCCTGCTCAAGATGAAGGCGCTCGATGCCGATCTTGACCTGGCCCTCGGGCATATCGAGGACAACCTCGCCTTCGCCGACGATCGGGCTCTTGTACTGGGAAATCTGATAGCCCTGCGGCAAGTCCGGATAGAAGTAATTCTTCCGGTCGAAGACGGAATGCTGGTGGATTTCGGCCTTGATACCGAGGCCCGTGCGAACCGCCTGCCGTACGCATTCCTCGTTGATCACGGGCAGCATTCCCGGCATGGCGGCATCGACCAGAGACACGTTTGAATTCGGGGGACGGCCGAATTCAGTCGAGGCGCCCGAAAAGAGTTTCGCTTCCGACGTCACCTGAGCGTGGATTTCCATGCCGATGATGACTTCCCAATCGGCGGTCGCGCCCTTGATGAGTTTCTTCGGATCGGCGGGGCGTGTTTCAACGAGCATGGATCATCTCTTATTCGAACTTTCCGTAGATGGCCCATTTCTGGGCCCTCATCTCTTCCGGCGTCTCGGCGCAGGTGTTCATGAGAAGACGCGGCGCCTCCTCGGAGCCGGTCACGGTGAGGCAGCGCCGCTCACCCGACGACAAGCGCCCGTCGCGCGTCAAAATCCAGCGCTGGCCGTCGCGGCCGTGGCAGGGCGCCGTCATGACTTCGACATCCGGCTGGCCGTCGACGATGTAGGCCTGAAGGCAGGCTTTGCCGAGATAAATGGTGTCGAGGCGCCCACGGCGAGCGTCCTGCGCCTCGCTGTCATTGCAGGCGGCGATGCCGACCTTGTTGAAGCCGGGGCGCAATTCTTCGCCGGCTTCTAGGCATCTGTCGGTCTGCCCCAGCGGGCGCAATTGCGCCGCAACGGCCGGCGCCGCGGCAAACAGAGCAAGACCGATGAGAGCCGCGCGCACCATCACGTCACCGCGGATGAGGCCGACGCCAGCAACGTTGCCGCGATCCGGTCCCATTCCTCGTCAAGCGGATCCGTGCAGCGGCTCCGTGCGGCCTGACCATACCAATAACCGGCATTGTCGAGATCGCCCTCCACCCGATGCAGATGCGCGTGGACCCATGCACCCTGCTTCGAGGGATCGGCCTGGGCGGTCGAATGGGCTTGTTCCCAATCACCTTTCTTGATCCACCAGAGCGCGGCGAGCGCGGCCGGCAGACCTTCAGGCGGATGGGCTTCGGCGGTCGCGGCCTTGAAGGCGTCGAGGTTCATGGCGTTCCCTTTCCGAGCTTTGTTTCTTCGTAGTCGATCGTCCATGCGATCAGATGGCGATAGAGCTTTTCGGCAAGGTCCGGCGGCGCACCGCAGGCCTCAGCCTCCTCCCGGACATGGGCCACGACTTCCTCAACCCGATCCGGGAGAAGCGCTGGAATGTTATTGGCCTGCTTGACGGCCACAACGCGGTCGACGATTTCGACGCGACGGCCGAGAAGGCGAACGAGCTCGGCGTCGAGCGCGTCGATCTCGGCACGGCAGGATGCCAGGACCGCGTTTTCCGTCACCACCACTTCTCCGCTTTGGGCAGCGAGCCCGCCGAACTCTCGATGGCCGCGCCGAGCGCAAAAAGCGTCTCTTCGTCGAACGGGCGCCCGATGAGCTGAAGTCCGAGCGGCAGGTTTTCGGACGACATTCCCGCCGGAACTGAAATGCCGGGCAGGCCCGCCATGTTGACCGTGACGGTGAAGATGTCGTTCAGATACATCTCGACCGGATCGGTCGAAGCCTTTGATCCAATGGCGAAAGCGGCGGACGGTGTCGTCGGCGTCAGCACCGCATCGACCCCTGCTGCAAAGACGTTGTCGAAATCGCGCTTGATGAGCGTACGCACTTTTTGCGCCCGCACATAATAGGCATCGTAATAACCCGCCGACAGCACGTAGGTGCCAATCATGATGCGGCGCTTGACCTCGGAACCAAAGCCGGCCGCGCGCGTGTTCTCGTACATCGCGGTGATGTCCTTGCCCGGCACGCGCGCGCCATAACGCACGCCGTCATAACGGGCGAGGTTCGAGGACGCTTCGGCAGGCGCGACGATGTAATAGGCCGGCAGTGCATATTTCGTGTGCGGCAGGGAAATCTCGACGATTTCAGCTCCGGCCGCCTTCAGCCATTCGGCCCCTTGATGCCAGAGCTTCTCGATCTCGGCAGGCATTCCCTCGACACGGTATTCTTTGGGAACACCGATCCTGAGGCCCTTCACGGAGCGGCCGACCGCCACTTCATAATCGGGCACCGGCACGTTCACGGATGTTGAGTCCTTCGGATCGTGCCCGGCCATCGAGCGCAGGAGGATCGCGGTGTCCTTCACCGTGCGGGCGAAGGGGCCCGCCTGATCGAGCGAGGACGCAAAGGCCACGATGCCCCAGCGCGAGCAGCGGCCATAGGTGGGCTTGATGCCGACAATGCCGGTAAAGGCCGCGGGCTGGCGGATCGACCCGCCAGTGTCCGTACCCGTCGCGCCGAGGCACAGCCGTGCGGCCACCGCTGAGGATGAGCCACCTGAAGAGCCGCCCGGCACCAGCACGCCCGCGCCCCCCGCAGTCGCGAGATCCGAGAGCGCGGACTTCGCCGTCACTTTGTCCGTGTTGCCCGCAAGCCAGGGATTTGCGACCGCCCCGTAAGCAGAGGTCTCGTTCGACGAGCCCATGGCGAATTCATCATTGTTCAGCTTGCCGAGCATTACCGCACCGTCGCGCCAAAGCTGCGTGGTGACGGTCGATTCATAGGTCGGGATGAAGTCGCCAAGAATGCGCGAACAGGCCGTCGTGCGGAAGCCTTCTGTCGCGAACAGATCCTTGATGCCGAGCGGAATGCCTTCGAGCGCGCCCCCCTCGCCTTTTGCGAGTTTCACATCGGAGGCGAACGCCATCTCACGCGCCTTTTCCGGCGTTTCGAGAATATAGGCGTTGAGCCCCCGCGCCGCCTCGACGGCATCGATATGAGCATCCGTGAGTTCCGCCGAGGTAAACTTCTTTGCCTTCAGGCCGTCGCGAGCCTCGGCCAGCGTGAGATCGGTCAGCTCGGACATTACTCGACCACCTTCGGAACCACGTAGAAATCTCCCTCGCGGATGGGGGCGTTGGAGAGCACCTTTTCCGGTTCGCCTCCCGCCGTCACCTTGTCTTCGCGCATGGGAATCTTGATAGGCGTTACAGAGGTCAGCGGCTCGACGCCCTCGACATCCAATTCCGACAATTCCTCGACGAAGGCGAGAATGGCGTTCAGTTCGCCCTTAAGATGCGGAACATCGTCCTCGCTGACCGCTATACGCGCAAGCTTCGCAACGCGCCGGACCGTGGCCTCGTCGACCGCCATGTCAAATCCTGTCCAGTTGAGGAAATCGTCAATTCAGACAGGCGGGATAGCACCCCGCCCCCGCCCTCTCAAGACCGGAAAGCTCACGCGTTGAAAGCTTTGCCCTTTTCCGGGATCACGATCCTGCTCCTCGGGTTTTTGACCCCCTGCACGAACTCGTCCGCGTCTGGAACGAGAAGCCCGAACGTCGCATAATGGCAGGGCACGACCAGGTCGAGGTCGAGGAAATTGTTCACAGCATAGGCCGCCGTGCGCGGGCCCATGGTGAAGCGGTCGCCGATGGGCACAAAGCCAATCTTCGGCTGATACAGTTCCTGAATGAGCTTGAGATCGGAGAACAGGCCGGTATCGCCGAGATGATAGACCGTCGGCTCTCCCGGCGCCTCGATGATGATGCCGTTCGGATGGCCCAGCTGGGCGAAGACCCCGTTCACCAGATCGCCGGACGAGTGGAACGCCTGAACAAGCGTGACGGTGAAGCCGTCGAGCTTTACCGACCCGCCGGTGTTCATCGGCTCGACCTTCTCGACCCCCTGCTCGCTCAGCCAGGTGACGATTTCGAAGCTCGAAATAAGAGTGGCGCCGCTCTTCTTTGCGATTTCGAGCGTATCGCCGACATGATCGCTGTGGCCATGGGTCAGGCAGATGTGGGTGACGCCCTTGGCCACCTCGCTGACATCCTTCGTGTAGCCGGATCCCGTCAGAAACGGGTCGAACAGGATGCTCGTCGTTGCGAATTCAAGCTTGAAGGCGGAATGGCCGTACCAGGTGATGCGCATGCAATCCTCGCGGGGGTGTTGGCGCGGAAAGCTAGAGGCGTGGCTCCGAAGGTCAAGCGGAAGATACCAGCCGCTCAGATATCCCCTTGAGCAATCCGGCAGAATTCGATCACACGCTTGAGGTCCGCGACGAAAGATTTGTGCGTATCGACGTCCGGGATGAAAAGCAGGATTCCTTTTGCACTGACATGAGATTGCCCGCCCCCGGAAAAGCCCACGAAGCGATCGTCGTTGAACCTGAATTTGAAGTTCTGGAAGTCGGCCGGATATTCAAGAAGCATGAAGTTCGTCACTCCGTTGCTGGAGTCGAACATGTCTACCGAGCGCACTTTGGTGATCCGCCGCAGGTCGATCGACGAGACATTGCTCCAGACGAGGGCATCCTGCTTGCGAACAAGATTGTTCTGGAATTTGGCACCTTTCGGCTGCACTGCCACGGAAAGCGAAACCTGATCGTTGATACGGGGGTGACAGGCATTGCGCTCGATATCCGAAAAAATCGGCTGCTTTCGATTTGCATGTACACCGAAGACCTCGTAGAGGTCCGGCCGTTTCAAACGCGCTGTTTCGAACAAGGCGAATTTTCTTGATACCGCGTTGTAGACGGTGAACTGGCTCGCCTCGATCTGCTGCTTGTTGTAATATTCCAGGAACTTTCGGGCGGTTTCCAAGGCGCGTTTTTTGAGGTCTGCGTAAAGCTCCAGCGCCTGCTGATAATAGGCGCCAGATCGCCCGGCGGCCGTCAGATATTGATCCAGCGCCTTGCGGCCAAGCTCCAGATAACCCGTTTTCACACGCGCATCGGCTTCGTAGAACAGCACGTCCGGGGGCAGATCCGGCGTAACCTCGCGCATTTTTTCGATCTGGATGACGACAGCTTTGTAATCCTTCGCTTCCACGGCCTGAACGAGTTCACGCACCATCATGTCGGCCTGAACTTCGGGTGGAAGCTGAGCGCGGGCGGCACTTGCAGCAAGTACGAGCGCTGCAAACGTTGCAACCGCGCCGAGGCACTTTGTCCGGAAACCCATAACGCGCTCCTGTTCTTATTGAGAGCCGGGCCGCAAAGCCTTCGAAAGCGATTTCGTCAGGTCTTTGCTTGCACGTTCGAGACGTTCGATCTCGCGTGCTTCGGCTTCAACCGCCTTTTGGTGATCGGCGACGGCCTGACGATAAGAGGCCTCGGCATCGCGCTCGCAGGTGGCCAGGGTCTGGGGCCACACGGCGATTTCGCGCTCGTACTGGGCGAGCTCATCGCGAAAACGCGCTTCCCTGCGGGCCTTTTCCTCGCGCTGGCGGCGCGCCCGCTCGCGCTTTTTCTGCTCGCGTGCGGCATCGCAGGCTCTGTAGTTTCCCGAGTCCCGGCAGGGATCGCGGAACGGCGTCGCCGTCAATTGGAGTGTCTGGGACTCTCCACCGACGGGTCGAACAGGTTTTGAGTTTCGGCATGTCTGCAAGGCACGCTCGCGTTGCCCACCGATCGCTTCGCGGCGAGGCGAGAGCTTCGCCTGCGCCCTTTCGAGCGCTGCGGTCTGAGCCCGTGCAGGTGCCGGCGGGGTTTGTCCGTCTTCGGATGCCTGCTGCTTGTTCAACTCGCTCTTGAGCGCTCCCTTGAGCGCGTCCGCGAGCGGCGATTTTGGCGCTCCTGCGCCTTTCTCGACGGGCGCACAGGCCTTACCGTCCGCGGGGGCAACCGTGCAGGTTTCTTCGAGAACTTTGTCGAGCGCTCCAAGGTTCGCAAATCGCGCATCGCAAATGCTGGCGCTTGTGAAGGTCACGCCATTCTTGACCTGCGCCTTTGCCTGCTCTGCCGGTACGAAGCGGCTTGAGGCGCAGCCATCTTCCTCATTTAAGAAAAGCGCTGCCCAGTTCGGACTTCCCGGTGTGTTGAAACTGAAGCCTTCGCCGCTTGCCTTGAACGCTCCCGGCTTCAGCGGAAGCCAGACCGGATTGTTTCCGGTGGGAAGACGCCCGGCGAAGCTGCCTTGCGTCAGCTTGAGCGCGTTGACCGCTTCGCGGACGCGCTCGTCCACATGCTGGGCGCCACGAGCCAGAATTTCGCCGGTGCTTGTGCCGCTTTTCAAGCGAACCTTGCTGATCGTCCAGGCAAGGCGGCTCTCGACAACGGGCTCTCCAAGGAGAGTGGCCACATCGTAGGCGAGGTCGAAGTGAAAGCAGACCTCCGACACATGGCGCGAGCCTTCTATTGCAACGCAGGGAGTGCCGGGCCCGGAAGTCGACGTGTATTCCCCCGGAGCCGCGACGGCCGGGCCGGAAATGAGGAAGGACGCTATGAACGCCAGCAAAAGGCGCATGGGCATTGCCGCCGATATCCGTCCCAAGCCCTCATCCCCCGAGAGATACGTGACCGAGAAAGTACCGGGCAATCCGGTCGCAGCCAAGTTTTGCGCATTTATGAAAGCCCCCAGCGATCAGCGCATGTTACGAACGGCAAATTGAACGCAACCTGAACGAAACTATTGCGGCAGTTTCAATTCGGGGATGGCGCAGACATCGACATTGCGTGCGGTAAACATGTCTTCGTCACCCGTCACAGCCTGGAAATCGAACACGCAGGCGCCGCCATCCTCGAACGTCACACGCGAGGACGAGCCAGACTGAATCTTTGCATGATTGAGGAGATCGGCACCGAAATCGTCGATTTCAGGCTTCGACACGTAGAGCTCGACAATGATGGAGGCCGAGCCGTTCACGATCGTTATCTGCCGATCGGCAGCACAGGCTCCCGATATGGCAACAACCGCGACGCCGACACCGACCAGTCCCGCAAATACCCAGGAACGCATGCTCACCCCGTACGCTAAGGAGCGCACTTTGCTTAAAGGGGGAGTCTCATGCCGCATAGGCGGGTTAATGTCGCGGCATAAGCCATTTAGCTGGCCGCAAATTCGGTCGCCACGCTCAGCCGAGCAAGGCCGTCAGATTGACCAGGGCTATGGCGGTCGTGATCGCCGCGGCGAAAACGAAATCGTTCATCGGATACTCCACACTCGCCCGCCGCCCGAGGGGCAAATTGCGCATGAAAGGTTAATTCCGATTAAACGTTTTTCATCTTTTCGTTAGTACGGCGTAAACCGGTTTGTCCGTGGGAAACCCTTCGGCGGCAGACGGCCTGAATCGGCACGGTTGCCCATCCAGTCGCGCAGCTCCTTCTGCTCCAGATTGAAGGTCCGCCCCGAACTGTCGACCCAGCTCAGGCCGGCGCTCATCGCGAAGGTGATGACGTCCGAAATGCCGCTGTCTTTGTACTTCTGCAGCCTGACGCCCTTGCCGCGGCCCATTTCCGGAATCTGGGACAACGGGAAGATGAGAAGTTTGCGGTTCTCGCCGATGACCGCGACATGGTCGCCGTCGACCGGCACGGAAATACGCGCCTCGTCGGGCCCATCCACGTTCAGCACGTTGCGGCCCTTCTTGGTCGAAGCCAGCAGGTCGTCTTCCGGCACGACGAAACCGCGCCCATCCGTTGTCGCGACAAGCCGCTTCCGGCCCGATGTGTAGGGCCAGACCGTCGCAATATCGGCCCCGTCTTCCAGATCGATCTGAATCCGGATCGGCTCGCCATGGCCGCGGCCGCCCGGCAGCTTCGACGCGTCGAGCGTAAAGACCTTGCCGTTGGTGGCCATGACAAGGATCTTCGCCGTCGTCTCGGTGCGAAATGCGGTCTTGAGCTGATCATCCTGCTTGAAGGCCAGATTGGACAGATCGTCGACATGCCCCTTCAGGCCACGAATCCAGCCCTTCTCGGAGACGACCACCGTGATCGGCTCGCGTTCGATGAAAGCCTCGGTGAAGTCCACAAACGGGATATCGGTTGTCTCGGCGAAGGCTGATCGGCGGCGGCCGAGCGCGGTGTCCGGACCGAACGTCTTGCGGACCTCGGCGATTTCCTTCTTCACGCGGGTCCACTGGCGCGCCTCGGAGCCGAGCAGTTTCTCGATCTCGGCCTTTTCGGCACGCAAGGTCTCGTCTTCCTTGCGGATCGCGATCTCTTCAAGTTTTGCCAGCGCGCGCAGGCGGATGTTGAGGATCGCCTCGGCCTGCACTTCCGTGATCTCGAAACGGCGGATCAGCTCGGCCTTCGGCTCGTCATATGTACGGATGATCTTGATGACTTCGTCTATGTTCAGAAATGCGACGAGAAGGCCGCCCAGAATTTCAAGCCGCTTTTCAATGGCTTCGAAGCGGAACTGGGACCGACGGATGAGGACGTCGCGGCGGTGGTCGAGCCATTCGCGCAGGGCCTCGGCAAGGCCGAGCACCTGCGGCACGCGGCCTTTCACCAGCACGTTCATGTTGAGGCCGATGCGCGTCTCGAGATCGGTGAGCTTGAACAGGCTCTCCATCAGCACCGCCGGGTCGACGGTGCGCGCACGCGGCTCCAGCACGATGCGGATATCGTCCGCACTCTCGTCGCGCACATCGGCGAGGATCGGCACCTTCTTTTCGAGCACCATATTGGCAAGCTGCTCGATGAGACGGCTTTTCGGCACGAGCCATGGAATCTCTGTGACGACGATGACCCAGGTGCCGCGCCCGGTATCTTCCTGATGCCATTTTCCGCGGACGCGGAAACCGCCGCGTCCCGTGCGGTAGGCCTCCGCGATCATGTGCTTCGGCTCGACGACGACACCGCCGGTCGGGAAATCGGGGCCCGGAACGAATTGCAGGATATCGTCCGTACCGGCTTTCGGATTGTCGATCAGATGCGTTGCGGCGTCGAGAAGCTCCGCTGCATTGTGCGGCGGTATCGAGGTGGCCATGCCGACCGCGATGCCCTGCGCGCCATTCGCCAGAAGGTTCGGGAAGGCCGCCGGCAGAACGATGGGCTCTTCCTCGGAGCCGTCATAGGTCTCGCGGAAATCGACCGTGCCTTCGTCCAGCCCATCGAGCAGCAGCCGCGCGACTTCAGTCAGGCGCGCTTCGGTGTAGCGCATGGCCGCGGCGTTATCGCCGTCGACATTGCCGAAATTGCCCTGCCCTTCGACCAGCGTCCATCGCTGCGCGAAGTCCTGAGCAAGGCGCACGAGCGCGTCGTAGACGGACTGGTCGCCGTGGGGATGATATTTGCCGATGACGTCGCCGACGACGCGGGCGGATTTCTTGAAAGCCTGCCCCGGATCGAGCCGCAGAAGCCGCATTGCGTAGAGAAGGCGCCGGTGAACCGGCTTCAGGCCGTCGCGTGCATCCGGCAGCGCGCGCTGCGTGATGGTCGATAGCGCATAGGCGAGGTAACGCTCCTCCAGCGCGGAGCGGAGGTCAATGCTTTCGATCGGGAGGCCGCCCGAGGGCGGAGGAGCCGTTTTCACCATGCGGACTGGCTAGCGCACGGGGTGAGTCGAGGCAATCGGAAGCGCTGCCGCAGCGATGTAGGCCGCCCGTGCATCCGGCACCGCAACGCCGCGCTGTTCGTAGATGTCGCGGGCGAGGAAATAGCCGGTCAGGCGGAAGCCGGAGACGATGTCCTGAGGCTGCGGATGGGCGTTGGGGCTCGAGGAGATCAGGAAAGGCGGCAGCGGCAGGAGCCGCTCGGCATAGGGCGCGCCGGCATCGGCGCTGACGGCACGCGCGGATTTCGGCGAGACATAGATGAGATCCGTTCGGGCGCCCGTCGCCACGCATTCGGTGAGATCGAGGCCGAAGCCCAGCTCGGACAGCATTGCGAGTTCGAAGCGCACCATCAGCGCCGGGCCGATCTCGGGATCGGGCAGATGCTCGAGCACGACGCCGAGCGTCTCGTAAAGCGCGGGGTGCGGGTCGCGCTCGGGGAGCAGACGCAGAAGTGCGGAAAGCCAGGTGAGGCCGAACACCGAGGCCCGCGTTTCCATGAGTTCCGCAGCCCGCAGCGAAATGCCTTCGATGGCGAAATTTCCCAGATGCTCGTCGAGCCTTGCCCGCCATTCGGCGCGGACCAGATTTCCGGGCTGAAGCACCGGGCGCTGCAGGCGCGAGCGCCCGCCCCGCACGAGGCCGAGATGGCGCCCGTGATCGCGCGTCAGCAGCTCGACGATGACCGAGCTCTCGCCATGCGGGCGGGCGGAAATGATCACGCCCTCATCGGACCAGTGCATGGGCGCCTTATAGAGGATTTTGGATTTTTCCGCGCGGTCGGGCATTTGCCGGGGTTGAAACGCGGGGCTCTCCCCGGCCACCATGCCACTCGGTTTTTCGCAGTTCAGGATCGGGACGATGACAGCCAGGCTCAGCGGCAAAGTGGCTTTGATCTCGGGAGGCGCGACGGGCATGGGCGGCGCGTCCTCACTTCTGTTTGCCAAGGAAGGCGCGAAGGTCGGCATCGTCGACATCAACGAGGAGGCCGGGCTCGCAATGGTCGCGGAGATCAAGGCGGCGGGCGGCGAAGCGGTGTTTGCCAAAGCCGATGTGTCGGACCCGGATCAGGTGGAAGCGGCGGTCGATGCCGTGTCGCGGGCGTTCGGGCCGATCAATGTGCTGTTCAACCATGCCGGGACGATCGTCATCAAGCCGTTTCTCGAAACCACGCTGGAGGAATGGGACTGGCTGATGGCGGTGAATGTGCGCAGCATGTTCCTCGTCACGAAAGCGGTGCTGCCGCAGATGATCGGCGCCGGGGGCGGATCGATCATATGTACATCCTCGATCTCGGCCGAACTCGCGACGCCAAACGAGGTGCTGTACGACACGACAAAGGGCGCCTGCCATATGTTCGCGCGGGCCATCGCGGTCGAATATCGCGACCAGAACATCCGCTGCAACGCGGTGTGCCCCGGCTTCATCGCAACGCCGCACGGCCATCGCGAGGTCGAGCTTCTGACGAAATACGGCGTCGATGTTTCGGATGCCGCCATTGCCGCGCAGCAGGGGCGCATGGGGCTGCCGGAGGATGTGGCGAAGGCCGCGCTGTTCCTTGCGAGCGAGGATTCGGCGTTCGTGAGCGGGCAGAGATTGTTTGTCGATAACGGGTTCAGCGCGATGTGATGTAGCTACGTGCGTCTCCCCCTCTCCCCTTGTGGGAGAGGTCGGCACACAGCGGAGCTGTGGCCGGCTGAGGGGTAAGGGCGTCAGCGTTGAGTGCCGGACGTGTGGTGGGGTCGTTACCCCTCACCCGCTCGCTTCGCGAGTCGACCTCTCCCACAGGGGGAGAGGAGTTCAGGCTCTGGAATCCAGGCGCGCGGAAACGTCTTCCGGGGGAAGAGTGGGATGCGCGAGCCTTCTGGCTCGGCCGGCAGTCCGGTCCCCTTTGGAGGGGCGCGCGAGACGCCGGGAGATTGACCGCTCCCGCGGCGGCGTTGGCTGTGGTTTGTAGTGCCAACACCAATTGTTTTACTCACCTCGGGGCATCGCTCTCACGACGTCCCGCGCGCGGTGGATTTTTGGCTTCGGATTGTTTTGGCCGTGAAGACCTACCTGTTGGTCTTCCTCTGGGGGCTGGTGCGCACATGGGGACCAGACACCCGTGGCGGTTGGCTTTCCGCCGGCTTCGCAATCCTTGGCCTCCGTTCCTGCAGGCTACGTCTTCCCGCATTTCCGGCCACCGCACTTTCGATCCGCTCAACGACGCCTCATGAAGCGCCCTCCGTGATCGGAAGTGAAGATATAGGATCATAATCCTTGTCCAAAGTCAAGGATTATTTTCTCTGTGCGACCTCGTCCTGAGCCGAGTCCCGCAGGGCTCGTGTCGAAGGATGCGGCGGGCTCGGAGTGTGTGGCCTATCCTTCGACACGGCTCGCTTTCAGCGATTCCGGCTCAGGATGAGGTGGGTGCGTCTGCCGTGGGGACACCCCTCACCCGCTCGCCTTCGGCGAGCCGCCCTCTCCCACAAGGGGAGAGGGAATGACCGACCCTGTTCCCCCGACGCGCGCGCGGCTTCGGCGCGCTTGTCAGGGAAACGGTGCTTACTTCGGCATTTCCAGACCCATTTCGCGGTAGCGCTCGGGGTCGTCGGCCCAGTTTTCGCGCACTTTGACGAACAGGAAGAGATGTATGGGCTGTTCGGCGATCTCGGCGATTTCGTCGCGGGCGGCCATGGAGATGGCCTTGATGGTTGCGCCGCTTTTGCCGATCACGATCTTCTTCTGGCTTTCGCGCTCGACATAGATCGTCTGTTCGACACGGGCCGAGCCGTCTTTCTTGACTTCCCACAGCTCGGTTTCGACGGTCGATGAGTACGGCAGTTCCTCGTGCAGACGCAGGAAAAGCTTTTCGCGCGTGACCTCCGCCGCGAGCATACGCATGGGAAGGTCCGACATCTGGTCTTCGGGGTACAGCCACGGCCCGAACGGCATTTCACCGGAAAGCCAGGCCTTCAGGTCATTCACCCCGTCGCCCTTTTCGGCCGAAATCATGAAGATGCGTACAAAGTTCGACTTCGCGTTCGCCTCTTCCGCGAGCTTCAGAAGCTGCTCGCGCCGGATGAGATCGATCTTGTTGAGGACCAGAAAGACCGGCTTTTTGACCTTGCCGAGCTGTTCGAGCAGCTTCAGCGCCTCATCGTCGAGGCCCTTCTTGGCGTCGATGAGCACGCCGACGAGATCGGCCTCACGGGCGCCGGACCAGGCGGTCGTGACCATTGCGCGGTCGAGGCGGCGCTTCGGCGCGAAGATGCCGGGCGTGTCGACGAAGATGAGCTGGCTGCCCTCATGGGCGACGATGCCGCGCACCAGAGCGCGGGTTGTCTGCACCTTGTGGGTGACGATCGACACCTTGGCGCCGACAAGCGCGTTCAGCAGCGTGGACTTTCCCGCATTCGGCGCGCCGATCAGCGCGATGTAGCCGCATTTTGTGCCGGTTTCTTCATTCATTTTCGGCATTCTCCGTCCATACGCCTTCGCGGGTCAGGAAGGCGACCGCCGCAGCCTGTTCGGCGATGCGCTTGGTGCGCCCCTCGCCGCTCGACATCTCGTGCGTTCCGATATCGACCTCGACGCGGAACAGCGGATTGTGATCCGGCCCCGTGCGCGAAATCTCGCGGTAGACCGGCACGCCAAGGCCACGCGCGAGCGACCATTCCTGCAGCGCCGATTTGCCGTCGCGCAGCGGGCGGCGTGGATGCAGCATGCGCTCGTGCCAGTATTTTTCAATGAGTGCGCGCGCGGCATCGAGGCCGCCGTCCAGATAGACCGCCGCGATAACCGCCTCGCAAACATCGGCCAGCAGCGTCTTCTTCTTACGCCCGCCGCTTCTCGCCTCGCCCTCGCCGAGCAGGATGGCCGCGCCCGCTTCCATCTCGGCCGCAACCTCCGCGCAGGCCTCGGCACGCACGAGTTCGGCCATACGGCGGTTGAGGCTGCCTTCGTCCTCGGTCGGGAAATGCGCGAACAGCATTTCCGACACGCACAGGCCGAGCACGCGATCGCCGAGAAATTCGAGCCGCTGATAGCTTTCGTGGCGCGTGTTGCCGCCGCGCGTGGCGCTGATATGCGTCAGCGCGCGGTCAAGCAGAGCCTGATCCTTGAAACGGTAGCCCAGGCGCTCTTCCAGCGTGTCGCGGGCGGCAGCGCGTGGGGACCTTGCCATCAGAGCAGGGAGAAGATGCGCGACCAGCGAACCGTCCACGGCCAGGCCCAGATGGCCCAGGCATGCTGGCCCTCTTCCACCGAGAAGAAGATTATCTCGGCGCGGCCCACGAAGTTTTCGTAAGGCACATAGCCCACCGCCGACAGGACGCGGCTGTCGGTGGAATTGTCGCGGTTGTCGCCCATCATGAAGTAATGACCGGCGGGCACTTCATAGAGCGGCGTGTTGTCGTAAAAGCCGTTCTCGACGAGATCGAGCACTTCGTAGGCGACGCCGTTCGGCAGCGTTTCGCGGAAGCGCGGCACGCGGACCTGACGACCCGACGGCTCCGTCTCGACCCAATCGTCGATGCGCTCCTTCGGGACCGGCTGCCCGTTGATGTGCAGGACGCCGTCGACCATCTGGATCTTGTCGCCGGGCATGCCGATGACGCGCTTGATGTAATCGGTGGCGTTGTCGGTCGGCAGCTTGAACACCGCGACATCGCCGCGCTCCGGCGTGGAGCCGAACAGGCGGCCCTCGAAAAGAGGCGGAGAGAACGGGATCGAGAAGCGGCTGTAGCCGTAGGAGAACTTCGAGACGAAGAGGTAATCGCCGACGAGCAGCGTCTCCTTCATCGAACCCGAGGGGATGGAAAAGGGCTGGAACAGCACCGTGCGGATGACCACCGCGATGAGGAGCGCGTGAACGATGACGCGCAGGGTTTCGAGAAACCCGCCCTCGTCCTTTTTCCGGGTGGCCAATTTCGCCTGCCTCTCATTGCGCTGCTGCATCGTTTCCTCGATTCGAGGTCGCTCCTGCCGGGCGCGCCCCTGATAGACGTTTGCTGGGCCGCGCTCAACTGCGCGAAGAAACCCCGGCGGGCACGGCGCTGATAATCACAAGCGCTTGAGCCATCGGATATTCATCGGTGATGGTGAGATCGATCCGCGCGGTCATCCCCGGCGGCGTCAGGCGGTCGAGATGTTCCTTCGCTCCGCCGGTTAGCTGCAGAGTTGGGCGGCCCGAAGGCAGATTGACCACACCCATGTCGCGCCAGAACGTTCCCGCGCGAAACCCGGTGCCCAGAGCCTTCGAGCAGGCTTCCTTGGCGGCGAAGCGCTTGGCATAGGTCGGGATGCGCTCGGCGCGGCTCTCGGCCTTCTTCTGTTCGAGCGGGGTGAAGACGCGCTGGATGAAACGGTCTCCGAAGCGCTCGATGGTCTGTTCGATGCGGCGGATGTCGATGAGGTCCGAGCCGATGCCGAGGATCACGCGGCCGCTCCCGCCGCGGCGCGGCCCGTGTCCATCGCCTTGCGCATGCGGGCGATCGTGTTGCCGAGGCCGACAAACACTGCCTCCCCGATGAGAAAATGGCCGATGTTCAGCTCGGCGATCTCGGGCAGCCGGGACACCTCTTCCGCGCTCGCGTAATCGAGGCCGTGACCGGCGTGGATTTCGAGGCCGAGCTTCTCGCCCCCGTGCGCGGCTGCGGCGATGCGCTCGAATTCGGCGGCGGCCTTGGCGCTGTCTCCGGCCGCGAGCGCATCGCACCAGGTGCCGGTGTGCAGCTCGACAACCGGCGCGCCGAGATCAGCGGCGGCTTCGAGCACCGCAAGGGACGGCTCGACGAACAGCGAGACGCGGATGCCCGCCTCCTTCAGAGCCGCGATGGCCGGACGCAGGGACTCTTTCTGCCCGATGACGTTGAGGCCGCCTTCGGTGGTGCGTTCCTCACGCCGTTCGGGAACGAGGCAACAGGCGTGCGGCACGAGGCGCACCGCGAGGGCAATCATTTCCGGCGTTGCGGCCATTTCGAAATTCAGCGGCGAGGACAGCGCACGCAGGGCCTCGATGTCGGCATCGCGGATGTGGCGGCGGTCTTCGCGCAGATGGGCGGTGATGGAATCCGCGCCCGCCGTGATCGCCGCGCGTGCGGCGCGGACCGGGTCCGGCAGCGCCCCGCCCCGCGCATTGCGGATGGTCGCGACATGATCGACGTTCACGCCGAGCCGGACGGTACGGATCATGCGCGGGCCTTCTTGGCCTGGCGATGCGCCATCATCAGGCGGACCGGGACATAAATGGCAATGCCGAGCGCCGTGCCGAGCACCACGCTGCCAAGGACCAGAGGTTCGAGGAACGGCTCGAGCGCCGCCCAGGAATGCTGCTCGATGAGCGCTCTGGCCGAGAAATGCGCGCTCGATGTGAAGAACAGCGCGCCGACCTCATAAGACGCCGCCCAGAACAGCGGGAGCGTCAGCGGATTTGCGAGCGTCGTCACCGCCGCGGCGGCAAGCACGCTGCCGCCGAGCGCAAAGGCGAGGCTTGCCGCAATGACGTAATGCAGGCCGAAAAACGGGCTGAAGGCCGCGAAGATGCCGGCGGCGGCGCCGGCCGCGATGGCATGGGGCGAGCCGGACAGCCGCATCAGCTCCTTCACCCGGTAGCCGAGCGCGCGCCGCCAGCCGATACGCGGCCAGACGGTGTCGCGGATCTTGTCGGCAAACGGCTTGGGCGTGCGACGGGCGAATTTCATGGCGGGCATATGCGCCCGCCTGACGGCAAACTCAAGGCTTGGTTCCCCGGACCGTGTGCGCGCCGCGCATCGCGTGATCCGGGGGGCCAGCTCGGAAGAGCGCCTTCGGCGCACATTGCTCCTGGATCCCGGATCGGCGCTCGGCTGTGCCTCGCTTGTCCGGGACGCGGGATCAGCCGGCCTTGGCCTGCAATCCGCGCGAGCCGGGCTTGATGGCCGGAAGGGCGGCAAGTTCGGGCGGGAGCGCGTCGGCGGGATAGGTCGGGATGTCCATCGTGGCGAGCGCGACGAAGGGCACGCCGAGATCGGCCTTGCCGCCCGAGCGGTCGATCAGGCAGGCGGCGCCGACCACAGTGCCGGGCATGCCGGAAATGGCGGTCAGGCATTCGCGCGAGGACAGGCCGGTCGTGATGATGTCCTCGACCATGACGACGCGCGCGCCTTCGGGGATCTGGAAGCCCCGGCGGAGCTGGAACGCACCGTTCTCGCGCTCGACGAAGACCGCCATGGCGCCGAGCTGGCGGGCCGTCTCATAGCCCGGCACGATCGCGCCGACGGCGGGCGAGACGACGTAATCGACCTTGCCGAACGCGGCCGCTATCTTCTCGGCGAGCGCGCGGCAGAGGATTTCGGTGCGCCGCGGATCCTGGAAGACGAACATCTTCTGCAGGAAGATCGGGCTGCGCAGTCCGGACGACAGGATGAAATGGCCTTCGAGCAAGGCACCCGCCTCGCGGAAACTCTGCAGCACTTCGTCCTGTGTCATGTCTGTTTCCTTCTGGCGTCCGCGCCGGGTGCACCCGGCGGCCTCATCCCGAAAATGTATGTGCGTCAGCCGTTCACGCGCACGGCGCTGGAGACGACGTCGAGGCGTTTCAGATCGCGGATGATGTCGTTGAGGTGTTTCAGGTCGTGGACGCCGATGTCAAGCGTGATCTCGTGGAAGTCCGAGGAGCGCGCCACCATCGAAATGTCGTCGATGTTGCCGTCCCGCTCGGCGATCGCGCCGGTGATGTTGGCGAGCGAGCCCGGTTCGTTGACGCAGGTGAGCTTCAGGCGCGCCGGGAAGCGCAGCACTTCCGCCGCTTCCATGTCCCAGCGCACATCGAGCCAGCGCTCGGGGTGGTCCTCATGGCCCGCGAGTTCCGGCGACTGGATCGGATAGATCGTCACGCCCTCGCCCGGCACCATGATGCCGACGATGCGGTCTCCGGGCACCGCGCCGCCATTGGGCGCGAAGCGCACCGCGAGATCGGCGCGCAGGCCAAGGATCGGGATGGCCGAACCGCTCGCGCCGTGGATGGCGCCGGGCCCGATTTCGCGGAGGGTGGAGCCGTGCTTGAGACCGCGCGAGCCGGGCACCTTTTCGGTGCGCCCGACGGGACGGTCGGCCTTCACTTCGGGATAGACGGCGCGCACGACATCGTTCGCCAGCATTTCGCCGCGTCCGACCTCGCTCATCACCTCTTCGACCGAGGTTCGCGCGAGACGCGGCAGGACCGCTTTCAGAATGTCGTCAGAATAGACCTTTCCGGCACGCTCGAAACCGCGCTCGACGATCTGGCGCCCGAGGCCCGCATATTGCGCGCGCACGGCCGCGCGCGTCGCACGGCGGATCGCGGCGCGGGCCTTGCCCGTACGCACGAGGCTTTCCCAGGCCGCGGGCGGCTGGGTCTGCCCTTCGGCGCGGATGATCTCGACCTCGTCGCCGTTGCGCAGCTCCGAGACGAGCGGCTGCGTCAGGCCGTTGATTTTGCAGCCGACGCAGGAATTGCCGACATTGGTATGAATTTCATAGGCAAAATCGATCGGCGTCGCCCCGCGCGGCATGGCGATGAGGCGCCCCTTGGGGGTGAAGCAGAACACCTGATCCTGAAACAGTTCGAGCTTGGTGTGCTCGAGGAATTCTTCCGGACTGTCGCCCTCGGTGATGATTTCGAGGGTGCGGCGCAGCCATTCATAGGCACGGCTGTCCTTGGCGAGAGCCGCCCTTTCCTCCTCGCTCGCGCCGTCCTTGTAGAGCGGATGGGCGGCGATGCCGTATTCGGCGACGCGGTCCATGTCCTCGGTGCGGATCTGCAGTTCGGCGCGCTGATGGCCGGGGCCGATGACGGTCGTGTGCAGCGAATGGTAATCGTTCTGCTTCGGCGTGGAGATGTAATCCTTGAAGCGGCCGGGCACGCAGGGCCATGTCGTATGGACGATGCCGAGCGCGCGGTAGCATTCCTCGACGCTGCCGACGATGATGCGGAAGGCAAAGACATCCGAGAGCTGCTCGAAGGCGATGGCCTTGCGCTCCATCTTGCTCCAGATGGAGTAGGGCCGCTTCTCGCGCCCCGAAATGTCGGCCTGGATGCCGTTCTCGAACAGCTTCTTGGCCAAAGCCTGCTCGATCCGGGCGATGATGTCGCTGGAGCGCGCGCGCAGATGCTTAAGCCGGTCGGTGATCGTCTTGTGCGCGTCGGGGAACAGCGCCTGGAAGGACAGATCCTCCAGCTCCTCGCGCATTTCCTGCATGCCCATGCGCCCGGCGAGCGGGGCATAGATGTCCAGCGTTTCCTCGGCGATGCGCTTGCGCTTGGCCTCCGGCACGTAATGCAGGGTGCGCATGTTGTGCAGGCGGTCCGCCAGCTTGACCATGAGGACGCGAACATCCTCGGAAATCGCCAGAAGCAGCTTGCGCAGGTTTTCGGCCTGCGTGGCCTGCCGCGAGACCAGATCGAGCTTTTTCAGCTTGGTCAGTCCGTCGACCAGCGCGCCGATCTGATGGCCGAAAAGCTCATCCACCTCCTGCCGCGTGGTGGACGTGTCCTCGATCGTATCGTGCAGCAAGGCGGCGACGATGCTGGCATCGTCCAGCCGGAATTCCGTCAGGATGGCCGCGACTTCGAGCGGATGGGAGAAATAGGGATCGCCGGAGGCACGCTTCTGCCCGCCATGCGCCTTCATGGCATACACATAGGCGCGGTTGAGAAGCGCCTCGTCTGTGTGCGGATTGTACTTTTTAACGCGGTCGACGAGTTCGTACTGGCGGATCATGACTTTGGCAGCGATGGGGCCCGAACCGCTGCATCTCCCGTCCGTATATGAGATTTTACAGATCGTTTCGGCAAGTCTTGATGCACAAACGCCGCGCACTGGGCGCGGCGTTGCTTAATCTGAACCGATAACCCGAAAAATGCGGCGCATCTGCCGGGTTTGGCGCGGCGATTACTCGCCGTCGTCGTCCTGCGAGGTGTCGACCGGCGGGGCGAGGCCTTCGAGGCCGCGCAGCAGGTCTTCTTCCGTCATGCGGTCGAACGCGACATCGCTGTCGTCGCCGCCCGAGGTGAGCAGCGGAACGGCTTCGGGCTCGGGCTCGTCGACTTCCACATGCTTCTGCAGCGAATGGATCAGGTCTTCCTTCAGATCGTCGGCGGCAATCGCCTCGTCCGCGATCTCCCGCAGCGCCACGACCGGGTTCTTGTCGTTGTCGCGGTCCACGAGGAGCGGCTGGCCACCGGCGATGTTGCGCGCGCGATGCCCGGCCAGAAGGATGAGTTCAAAGCGGTTTTCGACCTTGTCGATGCAATCTTCGACGGTAACGCGGGCCATGGACGGCCTTTCTTCAGATGTTCAGGGATGATTTGACACCGGAAATAGCCGTGTTCGCCGCGGGGTTCAAGTGCAATGGGGCAATCCGGCACCCGGACCCGCCCTGCCGCACGGTGCCGGGCGGGTGAAATCCGAACCTCATTTCGGCGGCGATATGCCGAAAAAACCGGCCAAAAAGTAATTCCGCTTAAAGATTGCGTGTCTTGACAGGTGATCCAGCCGTCAGCATGTTGCGTATATTCGCATGCCGGATGTGTATTTTTGTCAGAGCAGAATTCAGTCAATATCTACCACTTGACTGATTTTCTCGGACCGCGCCGGCCGTAATCCTCAAACGGCCAGTTACCCACCAATGACCCAAAATCTGCCCCGGATTGCTCTTTTTATTGACGGTGCGAACTTTTACTCGACTGCGAAAACTGTTGGTTTCGACGTCGATTACCGCAAACTCCTGAAGGAATTTGGCAGCTACGGGCGTCTCATCCGCGCCTATTACTACACCGCCATTGTCGAAGATCAGGAATATTCCTCGATCCGCCCGCTCGTCGATTGGCTCGACTACAACGGCTACACGGTCGTCACGAAACCCTCGAAGGAATACACCGACTCCACCACCGGTCGGCGCAAGTTCAAGGGCAATATGGATGTCGAACTGACGGTGGACGCGCTCGAGATCGCGGACCGGATCGACCACATCTACCTGTTTTCCGGGGACGGCGATTTCCGCTCTCTGGTCGAGGCCCTGCAGCGCCGTGGCGTGCGGGTGACGGTGGTTTCGGCGGTCCACACCCAGCCCGCAATGGTGGCCGACGAACTGCGCCGCCAGGCTGACGAATTCCTCGACCTCGGAGAGCTTGCTCCCCGGATCGGGCGCCCGCAGAATGACCGGCCGGACCGCCTGCCCCGCTTCGTGCGAGGCCCCGGCGTTCACGAGGAAGAAGATTCCGAGGCCTGACCGGCTCCCTATGCCCCTTGTTCCGCCACCCGATTGCCCGCTCTGCCCGCGGCTCGTCTCGTTTCGCCACAAATGGCGGACCGAGGCGCCGGGCTGGCACAACGCGCCCGTGCCGCCGTTCGGAGGCGAAGGCGCCGAACTGCTCATCGTCGGCCTTGCGCCGGGACTTCAGGGCGCGAACCGCACCGGCCGCCCCTTCACCGGCGACTGGGCGGGCGATCTGCTCTACGCGACCCTGCTCGAATACGGCTTTGCCAAAGGCGTCTACGACGAGCGGCCCGACGACGGGCTGGAGCTGGTCGGCGCGCGTATTGTCAACGCCGTGCGGTGCGTGCCGCCCGAGAACAAGCCGACGGGGCCGGAAATCAACACCTGCCGCCCCTTCCTGATCAGCGAATTCGACGATCTGCCGAATCTGCGCGCCGTGGTGCTTCTGGGCCGCATCGCCCATGACAGCGTTCTGAGAACGCTCGGCATCAAGGCGACCGAGGCGAAGTTCGCGCACGGCGCCGAACATCAGGCCGGCCGTTTGCGCCTTTTCGACAGCTATCACTGCTCCCGCTACAACACGAACACCGGGCGGCTGACCGAAGAGATGTTCCACGCGGTGTTCGCACGGGTTCGTGACCACTTGGCTTAAGTCTCCTGTTTACGGGACTTTTTGCGGGCCCGGGCGACGCCGTCGGCTGTTTTCCATCACAATATAGCCACTGATTTGCCACACGGGTTGGCAATCGCCGCCAGTTGATCTATATACAGACCGGCTCTCGAAGTCGCTCGCCGATGGATTCGCGAATCCATCATGGTCATATTGTGCGTCTAAAACGACGCATAGCCGTGCGAATACTGCGTCCTTCAAAGCTTTATCTATAGAAAATCAGGAATTTAAAATCCGGACGACAATCCGGAGCAAGAGGTTGTTTGCATGACAGAGGTTTCAAACGAAGAACTTCTTTCCCCGCCGGCATTGGCCGGCGCGGAGAAAAGTAACTCCGATGCCCCGCGCGAGAAGATCGTGCTGAGCAATGTCTACAAGGTGTTCGGCGCCCACACGTCCGAGGCCGTCAAGATGATCCGCGCCGGGCGCGGCAAGGACGAGATCCATTCCGAGACCGGGTGCACGGTCGGCGTCCGCGATGCCAGCTTCAGCATCAACGAGGGCGAGATCTTCGTCGTGATGGGCCTTTCGGGCTCGGGCAAGTCCACGCTGCTGCGCCTCATCAACCGCCTGATCGAACCGACGCTCGGCTCCATCACCATCGACGGCGAGGACGTCACGAAGATGAGCCGCAAGGAACTCATCGCGCTGCGCCGCCGCGACATGAGCATGGTGTTCCAGTCCTTCGCGCTGCTGCCGAACCGCAACGTGCTCGACAATTGCGCCTTCGGGCTCGAAGTCGCCGGGGTCGGCACGACCGAGCGTCACGCCAAGGCCATGACGGCGCTGGAAGCCGTCGGCCTCGGGCAATACGCCATGAGCCGGCCGGACGAGCTGTCCGGCGGCATGCGCCAGCGTGTCGGCCTTGCCCGCGCGCTCGCCAGCGAGCCGACCATCCTTCTGATGGACGAGGCCTTCTCCGCGCTCGACCCGCTGATCCGCGCCGAAATGCAGGACGAGCTGCTGCGCCTTCAGGCCGAGAACAGCCGCACCATCGTCTTCGTCAGCCACGATCTCGACGAGGCCATGCGCATCGGCGACCGCATCGCCATCATGCAGCACGGCGATGTCGTGCAGGTCGGCACGCCGGAAGAAATCGTGATGAACCCGGCGAACGATTATGTCCGCTCGTTCTTCCGCAATGTGGATGTGAGCCAGGTGTTCACCGCCGGCGACATTGCGCGCCAGATGCAGGTGACGGTCATCGAGCGCCCCGGCGCGAACGTGCACACCGCGCTCGACCGCATGCGCCGCCACGACCGCGAGCTTGCCATCGTCGTCAGCCGGAACCGTCAATACCAGGGCATGGTGACGGCCGATTCCCTCGCACGGTCCCTCAAAGCGGGCGACAGCGATCCGTTCCACGCAGCCTTCCTGCGCGAGATCGACCCGGTTCCCGCAGCCACCCCCCTGTCGGACATTGTCTCGAAGGTCGCGGAAACCCCGTGGCCCGTACCGGTCGTCAACGACGCCGGCCGCTATGTCGGAGCGATCTCGAAGACCTCGCTGCTTTTGACGCTCGACCGCGCGAGCTGACCGGAGATTCCCATGACGTTCGATTTCGGGATCGGCGACGGCGCCGATGCACTCGTCAATTACATTCTCGACAATTACTCCCCCGCCCTCGACGGCATCGCGGATGCGATCAGCCTCGTCACGACCGGCATCAAGACCGCGCTCGTATGGGCGCCCGCCCCGGCGCTGATCGCGCTCGTTGCGCTCGTTGCGCTGTGGCGCACCGGCATTTTGTTTGCGGCGTTCACCGCGCTCGCGCTGGCCGCCATCGCCGGTATGGGCCTTTGGGTGCAGACGATGGAGACGCTGTCGCTGGTGCTGGCGGCGACCTTCATTGCGCTGGTGATCGGGGTGCCGCTCGGCATCGCCATGGCGCGCAGCAACCTCATCGCGACGGCGGTGCGGCCCGTGCTCGACCTCATGCAGACCATGCCGGCTTTCGTCTATCTCATTCCAGCCGCCATGTTTTTCGGGCTTGGCGCGGTGCCGGGCACGATCGCGACCGTGATCTTTTCGATGCCGCCCGTCGTGCGGCTGACCGATCTCGGAATCCGTCAGGTGCAGCAGGAATATGTCGAGGCCGGACTGGCTTTCGGCTGCACCGACAGCCAGCTTCTGTGGAAGGTGCAGTTCCCGCTGGCGCTGCCCTCCATCATGGCGGGCATGAACCAGACCATCATGCTGGCGCTGTCCATGGTCGTCATCGCCAGCATGATCGGCGCCGGCGGCCTCGGCAACACCGTACTGACCGGCATCCAGAGGCTGGATGTCGGCCTCGGCTTCGAAGGCGGCCTCGCCGTCGTCGTTCTTGCGGTCATTCTGGACCGCATCACCCAGAGCTTCGGCAGGAAGAGCGCGTTCGGGCAGACCCTTCGCGCGCTGTTCGCGAAACCGGCGCCCGCCGACGCCAAAACATCGTGACTTCGCTTACGGCTTCAACGAAAAGGAGATAGCCCATGAAGAAACTGATCACCGCGATGGCCCTTGCGGCCTCGCTGACGGCGGGCCCCGCGCTCGCCCAGGACAAGACGGTAAAGCTCGGCTCCGTCGCCTGGGCGGACGCCGAATTCGTCACCGCCCTCGCCAAGACGATCATCGACGAGCGCATCGAGGGCGTGAACGCCGAGATCACCCAGCTCGACATCGCGCCGCTGTTCCAGGGCCTTTCCAAGGGCGATCTGGACGTGTCGATGAATGTCTGGCTTCCCGGCACCCACGCCGACTACTGGGACCGCGTCGGCAAGGATGTCGTGACGCTCGGCGTCGTCTATACGGGCGCCAAGCTCGGCTGGGTCGTTCCCGATTATGTTCCCGAGGACCAGATCGCCAGCATCACCGACCTGAAGAAGGACGAGGTGAAGGACAAGCTCAAGGGCAAGGTGCAGGGCATCGACCCCGGCGCGGGCCTGACGCGCCTGTCCAAGGAAGCGCTCGATAAGTACGAGCTCGAAGGCTATGAACTCGTGACCGCCAGCGACGCCGCCATGACGGCCGCGCTCGACCGCGCCATCCGCCGCAAGGAATGGATCGTCGCAACGGGCTGGAGCCCGCACTGGATGTTCGGTGCCTACAAGCTGCGCTACATCGAAGACCCCGAAAACGCGCTCGGCGGCGTCGAGCGAGTCTATGCGGTCTCGCGCAAGGGCTTCCAGAACGACTTCCCGCAGGTCGCCGAGTTCCTGATGCGGATCAATGTTCCGGTCGGCGAGCTGGAAGCGGCCATGTTCGACGCCCGCGAAACCTCGATCGACGAGGCGGTGAAGAAATACATCGCCGCCCACAAGGCGCGCGTCGATTACTGGGTCACCGGCGAAATCGGCTCGTAAAAATAAAAAGCCCCGCTTCGGCGGGGCTTTTTTCCATCGGGCGCCCCATCATGCCTGTTCCTGAGAAGTCCCCTTCCCGCCGCCGTGCCTTTATCGCCGACACAACGGCTCTGATCGTGTTTTTCACCGCGACCGGCGTCCTCAATGAGCGTTTCATCGCGGGCATGAGCTGGGAGCAGGTGCTTCACGCGCGTTTGCTGGGGGCGCTGCTGATGGTTCCGGTCGGGCGTCCCTACGGTGTGTGGCGCGACTGGATCATGCGGCGCGCCCGGCCGAACCGCCTGTCGCAGCTTCTCTGGGACAGTCTCGCGCTGGTCAGCTTTCAGGTTCCGATCTACGCCGCGATCATCGCGGTGAGCGGTGCGTCGGGCCGCGGACTGCTGTTCGGGATACTCGGTGCCGCCGCCATGATGCTGGCTCTTGGGCGTCCGTATGGGGCGTTTCTGAACTGGGTCCGGGGGATGTTCGGCCTTCCGCCCGGCGGCCTGCGGCCCATGAGCCTCAATAGCTGATCCAAACGCCTTACGCCGCCACCGCCTTCTTGGAGCGTCCGACATAGGCCCGCGCTTCGTCCACTTCGAGCGGGCGCGACAGGAAATAGCCCTGGAGGAACGCGGCACCGCTGGCTGTGATCGTCTGTGCCTGCTCCTGCGTTTCGACGCCCTCGCACACGACATCAAGCCGCAGGGCATCCGCCACCGCGATGAACGAGCGCGCGAGCGCGGCGGCACGCGCATCCGTCGCGACATCGCGGATGAAGGAACGGTCGATCTTCAGCCGGTCGAGCGGGAAACTGCGCAGCGAGCCGATGGACGAGAACCCGGTGCCGAAATCGTCGAGCGAAACCGTGACGCCGAGCCGACGCAAATGGGTGAGCTTGCGGGCAACCGGAAGCGGATCGTTGAGGAGGACGTTCTCGGTCAGCTCGATTTCGATCTGTCCCGGCTGCACGCCGTGCTTCTTCAGCTTCTGGCGGAACGTGCGGACATAATTGGCCTCACGCAGCTGCGAGGGCGAGACATTGACGGCGATCCGCAGATCGGGCCAGTGAACGAGATCCTCGCAGACGCGCGCCAGCACGAAATCGCCGATCTCGCGGATGAAACCGGATTCCTCGGCCACGCTGACCAGTTTTTCCGGAGACACATCGCCCCAATCGGGCGAGCGCCAGCGCACGAGGGCTTCGAGACTGTGCACGGCCCCGTCCCGCGCGCGCGCGATGGGCTGGTAGACGACGCGCAATTCGCCGTTTGCCAGCGCGGCGCGCAGCTTGTTCTCGAAATGCTTCTTCTCGAGCTTTCCGGCATCCATCGATGGCTGGTAGGCAAGCGGCTCCTTCTGCCCGAGCGATTTGGCGTTGTACATGGCGATGTCCGCACGGCGGATCAGCTCGACTGCGCTGCCGCCCTCGCCCGCACATTGGGAATAGCCGACGGCGCAGGACATCCAGAATTCCATCCCGGCAACCTCGAAGGGCTTTTGCATCGCCCGCGGCAGACGCGCCGCGAGGCGGGCGACGTGCCGCGCATCCTGCCCCGTGAAGACGGCCACGAATTCGTCGCCTCCCATGCGCGCGACATGGGCTTCCGGCAGCGCGTCCTTCAGGCGCTGGGCGACTTCGCAGACCACGCTGTCGCCGCCCTGATGACCCACCGTGTCGTTGACGTTCTTGAAGCCGTTCACGTCGACATAGATCGCCGCGACCTGCCCCCGGGCCATCGCATCGCGGCAGGCCGCCGTGTCCAGAAAATCGTTCAGCCCCTTGCGGTTTTCGAGACCCGTCAGCGGGTCCTGACGGGCTGCCGCCCCCAGAGCGTTCACCAGCCTCTGCCCGCGCACGGCGACCATTCCCATGACCACCGAGAACAGCAGGAGCGCAGCCGCCAATGGAGGAAAGATCGTCTCAAGCAGTTCGCGGCCGGGACGTTTGGGTGTCCATGCGAGATAACCCATAACCTGGTCGTTGATATCGCGCAGAGGCCTTGCTTCCTTGCCGGGCTCCGCCGTCGGGATGACGGAGAGATCGTCGATGAAGAAGCCGCGTCCCTCCCGCAGAAGGCGCGCCGACGACAGGTAGCTGGCGACGGCGAGGATCGGCAACGTGCCGGGAGGCTCGCCCTCATGATTGCGCGGCGCAAGCCTCGCCGCCCCGATTGTCAGGACGCCACCGGGACCCCGGGCCAGCAATGTACGGGCCGAATTGTCCCGGCTCCACGGCTGCATCACATGCTTGATGGCGGTGGCAACGTCCGTGCTGATGGTGTGGCGCGGATTTTCCTCGCCGGACTGGCCCCAGACATATTCGACCTCACCGGTGGGGGAGAGGATGACCATGATCTCGGCCATGCTGCGCTCGGTGACCGCGCGGCCGATATTGGCATCCAGCCAGAGCTTGTCCTTGCGCCGGTAGGCAGGCAGGGCGTCATTGCGCCAGGCGTAATCGCTGGTGGTTTCGGCGAGCTTTTGCCAGGCGTTGACGGCGTGTCCGGCCATCATCGTCCGCGATGCGGAGGCGGCCTGGCGGTCGTATTTGTCGGCCATCCAGAATGCCATCGCACCGACCGTCACGAAGGTGATGGCACAGCCAACCGCGATGCACCCGGTGATTTGACGCGCAAGCAACAGCGATCCCCCATTCAAGGGGATGTATAGCGTTTAAGTGAAGTAAATTACGTTAAGCTGAACATGTAAAATTTAAAGTATTCGTTCAGCCCCGTTCCTTCAGAAGGCGCGCCTTTTCACGCCCCCAATCGCGCTTTTTCTCGGTTTCGCGCTTGTCGTGCAGCTTCTTGCCCTTGGCGAGCGCGATTTCGAGCTTCGCCATGCCGCGCTCGTTGAAGTAAAGCCGAAGCGGCACGATCGTCATGCCCTCGCGCTGGACGGCGGCCGACAATTTGTCGATCTGCCGGCGGTGCAACAGCAATTTGCGCGGGCGCTTCGTTTCGTGGTTGAAGCGGTTGGCCTGCAGATATTCCGGTATGTACGCATTGAACAGGAAGAGATCGCCGCCCTGCTCCGCCGCGTGGCTTTCGGCAATGCGGGCCTTGCCCTCGCGCAGGCTTTTAACCTCGGTGCCGGTGAGCTGTATGCCGGCCTCGAAGACTTCACCGATCTCGTAATGGTAGCGGGCCTGCCGGTGATCGGCGACGGTGCGCTTTGTCGGGTCGGCCTTTTTGGCGCTCATGCGTTCAGGATACCCGCAAACCGCATGGCCGACAGCACCGCCTCGCGCGCGGCGGGCGTGGCCGGAACGAGCGGCAGGCGCACCTCGTCCTTGATGCGGCCAAGCGCGGCGAGCCCTGCCTTCGCGCCCGCGACGCCCGGCTCCTGGAACACCGCGGCGTGCAGCGGGATCAGGCGGTCCTGAACCTCGTTGGCCTTGGCATAATCGCCCGCAAGGCTGGCCTTCTGCAGCTCGGCGCACAGACGCGGCGCGATGTTCGAGACAACCGAAATGCAGCCGTGCCCGCCCGCGGCGTTGAAGGCGAGCGCCGTCATGTCCTCGCCCGAGAGCTGATTGAAGTCCGGCCCCATCGCGTGGCGCTGCTGGCTGACGCGGGCGAGATTGCCCGTCGCGTCCTTTACGCCCGCAATGTTCTTCAGCTCGAACAGGCGCGCCATGGTCTCGACCGACATGTCGACCACGCTGCGCGGCGGGATGTTGTAGATGATGATCGGAATGCCGACCGCATCGTTCACCGCCTTGAAGTGCTGGTAGAGCCCTTCCTGAGTCGGCTTGTTGTAATAGGGCGTGACGACAAGTGCCGCGTCCGCACCGGCCTTCTCGGCAAACTTCGCCAGATCGACGGCCTCGCGGGTGGAATTGGACCCGGCACCGGCGATGACCGGCACGCGGCCGGCGGTTTCCTCGATGCAGATCTTCACGACCTGGCGATGCTCGTCATGGCTGAGGGTGGGAGTTTCCCCCGTTGTGCCGACCGGAACGAGGCCCTGCGTGCCCTCCTCGATCTGCCACGACACGAAATCGCGGAACGCTTTTTCATCAACATCTCCGTCGCGGAACGGCGTCACCAGGGCGGTGAACGATCCCTTGAACGGGAGAACGTGAGACATCTGCTGCATCCTTCGCGGTTGAGGGCGGTAAGCTTTAGCGGCGCAGACCCGGCTGGGGAAGCCCCTCGCGCCGCCCCGCCGCGGCAAGTCACGCTTTTGCCGGGTTTGGCTACTATCTGGGGCTGTATCGCGGAGCCATTTTCCGCGCGGTTAGCACTTCGTAAACAGAACCGCGTGAGAGTTGGGGCATCTTTCGGAGAGCTCACGTGACCCCGAGACCGCTTATCATCGGCCTCTCTTTCCTGTTCGCATCCACCGCCATGGCATCGGCCAGCGGAGTGCCCATGCCCGTGCCCAATCCGTGGCGCACGCCGCAGCTGACAGGATCGGTGCAGCCGCCGCAGCACATTGCCGGCGCCCACGCCGCCTTCGCCGGACGACCCGCCGCGCCCCAAGGCATCAACGATATCCTCGCCCGCAAGAAAGCGCCCGGCAGCCTCTACACGCCGCCCGCCGCGGCGTTCGCGCCGGTGAGCGCGCCCAGCACCGTGCCGTCTTCCGTGCTGCCCTCGCTGATCGACCACGATCACAGCCCGACCGCGCCGGTGAGCGCCGATGCGCCGCTCATCAAGGAAGCCATCTCCGCGCTCGACAAGGGCCGCCTTGCGGACGCCGTGGCCATTCGCGCGCGCCTTCGGGACAAATCCGCCCGCACCTTGCTCGACTGGCTGATGATCCGCGCCGCCTCGCGGCAGGTCGGCTTTTCGATGATCGACGGCTTCCTGAAGGAAAACCCGGACTGGCCGGCGCGCAAGCTGATCCGCCGCCGCGCCGAGGAAGCGCTTTATCTCGAAAGCCGCCCGCCGGACGAGATCCGCACCTTCTTCAGAGGCGAAATGCCCGAAAGCGCGATGGGCAAGCTCGCCCTCGCCCGCATTTCCGGCAAGAACGACGCGCAGCGGCTGGTGAAAGCAGTGTGGCGCGAAGACGGGCTGACGCCCGATGTCGAGACCCGCGTTCTCAGCGAATTCGGCAACCTCATGACGCGCGAGGACCACGCCGCCCGCGCCGATTATTTCTTCTACAACAACGAGATCGGCGCCGCGCAGCGCAATGCCGCACGCGCCAGCGATGCCTACAAGGCCATCGCGAAGGCCCGCACCGCCGTGATCCGCAAGACCAAGGACGCGGATGCGCTTCTGGCCGCCGTGCCCGGCGCCGCGCGCAAGCATCCCGGCTACCAGTTCGCGCTGATCCAGAGGCTTCTCGCCAAGGATCAGGATCACGAAGCCGCGAAGATCATGCTGGACGTGACCCGCGATCCGGTGGCTCTGGTCGACACCCGATCCTGGTGGGAGCGGCGCCGCTGGCTGGCCCGCGACATTCTCGATCTCGGCGATCCGCGGACCGCCTATCGCATCGCCGCCGGGCACTCGAACACCGAGCGCGTGGACATCGCCGATGCCGAATTCCACGCCGGCTGGATCGCTTTGCGATTCCTCAACGACCCCGCGACCGCGCGCAAGCATTTTGCCGTCGTGGTGCAGGCCGGAACGACGCCGATCACCGGCTCGCGCGGCAATTACTGGATGGGCCGCGCGGAGGAAGCCGCCGGAAACCGGCAGGCCGCCCAGAACTATTTCTCGGCCGCCGCGCGCTACGGCACGACCTATTACGGCCAGATCGCACGCGCGAAACTCGGCGCGGGCGCGGCCGCCGTGCAACCGGTCAGGCCCTCCGCGCAGGCACGCGCATCGTTCGAGCGCAATTCGGCCGTACGTGCGATCAAGCTGCTGTACGCAGCCGGTGCGCGCGAGCGTGCCATTCCGCTGATTGCCGAGACCGCAGATGGACTGCGCGACGCCGAAAGCCTCGCGCTTCTGGCCGAGCTGACGGACAAGCAGAACGATCCGCGCTCGCTGCTCATCGTCGGAAAAGCAGGCGTTTCGAACGGCTTCCCGCTTGAGGCGGCGAGCTGGCCGCTGAACGGCGTGCCGGCCTTCAAGCCCACCGGGCCCGCCATCGAACCGGCCGTCGTGCACGCCATCGCGCGGCAGGAAAGCGCTTTCCACCCCGCCGCCGTCTCAAGCGCGGGAGCACGCGGGCTTTTGCAGATGCTGCCGGAAACGGCCAAGCGCACGGCCTCGAAATTCGGCGTGCCCTACGACGCGAAGAAGTTGAACGATGCGACGTTCAACGCAACGCTCGGCGCGGCGCATCTTGGCGAGCTGGCCGACAATTACGACGGTTCGTACATACTGACATTCGTCGCCTACAATGCCGGTCCCGGCCGGGTGCGCGACTGGGTGGCCCGCTATGGCGATCCGCGCAAGGGCGATGTCGATCCGGTGGACTGGGTCGAACGCATCCCCTTCACCGAAACGCGCAATTACGTGCAGCGCGTGATGGAGAATGTTCAGGTCTACCGCGCCCGCATGAACGGCCCGGCGCGCACGATCGAAGCGGATCTCAGACGCGGACGGGGGTGAGTCCGGGGGCCGTCGAGCCTCATGGTGAGGAGGCGCACAGCGCCGTCTCGAACCATGGACGGGTGTTCGGAACCTGTGGCCCATCCTTCGAGACGCGATGCTTTGCATCGCTCCTCGGGATGAGGCTGCGAACACAAAAAGCTCAGATGATCAGAAGTCGCGCTTCATGCGTGCGGTCAGGGACAGGTCTTCCTCGATGGGCGCGAAGCCCTTGACGATTTCGCTGTACAGCACGCTGAGGCTGAGATCGACATTTTCGGTCGGGTTCCAGAAGAAGCCGCCGCCAACCGACACGAAATCCGATTGCGGAAGCCCCGTTGCCTCGGCCGAGGAATAACTCGCGCCGACGCTGAGGCGCAGCGAATCGGAGGCCTGAATTCCAAGGCCCGCGCCAACCTGCCCGAGCTCCCGATTCTCGTAGAGGGAACTGGCCATGACATCGTCCAGAACGCCTCCAGTCCAGAAACCGGCGCCGATCTGGTCTCCGGTGGCGGCGGGAATCGCATTGCCCTGCGCAAAACCACCCTGCAGCCAGACATCGGCCTGAGCGGGAAGGTCGAATTTCAGGCCGGTCATGACGGCCCAGCCGCCCTCATCCGCACCGGGAACCGGATTTTGAAGTCCGGCGGCCTGATCCGGCTGCCATGACGGCGCCGAGGTGGCCGCGCCGAACGCGGATGTCACGCGGTTGATGTCGGACAGGCTGATGCAGGACGTGACGCCGGAAATGGCGAAGGTGCTCTCGCCTTGCCCGTCGCACAGCTCGACCCGCTCGGACGGTGTCGGCGCGGCGCGGGTGGCAGCGGGAGGTGCGGCGCCGGGCGCGGGGGCTGCCGGCTGGGCGTCGAACGCCATCGCCTGCGATGCCAGAAGGCATGCAGCCAGAGCCAGACAGGACACATTCCCGATGCGCTTCATGTCATTCCCACCAGGTTGCCGCGGCGAAGCTTGTAAAGACCCGACCCAACTCCCCTTCCCCACAGCAACATCGTGGAAATGGCCCGCAGCCGCAACAACATCAACCGACAAGGGTAAAATCGGCCACAAACTGTTGCTTTCGCGAAACAAAAAATCCCGGCACTCGCGTGCCGGGATTTCTCGAACTGATCCGAAGGACCGGACCCGGCGAACCGGGCCCGATTTCGTTTATCAGAAGCTGCGCTGAGCGCGCATGGTGAGACGCAGGTCATCCTGCTCGTTGTCGTCCGGGACGATGAAGCGATCGCCGAAATCGACGCTCGCATAGGCAACTTCCGTACCGAGGTGGAGACCCGAAACCGGCTCCCAGCCGATGCGGCCGAGAACCTTCAGACCTTCGGCCGTGGAGAAGCCCTGTTCGTCGAACTCCCAGTAGATCGCGCCCGCGCCAAGGTGAACCGTTTCGGTTGCCTGGATGTGGACACCACCGCCGACAGCCCAAATCTCGTTGTTCACCCACTCACCGGCGACAATGTCATAGGTTGTGTCGTGGAAGACGTTGCTGATCTGACCGACGAGGCCGCCATCAACACCCTTGTTGTCGAGAACGTAATCGACGGCGCCTTCAGCGTAGGCACCCTGCGCCCAAACAAAGGAGCCCTTGTTGGCGAACGACAGGTTGTAGCTCAGGCCAGCCTGAACCGCGAAACCGATGTCGTCAGCGACGACATCGCCGAGGTCTTCGGTTTCGTTGCCAACCTGATCCTGGATAGCCACAGAAACCTGCGCCGTACCCCAAGCCTGATCGACGCGGAGAGCCGCGACGATGTTCGGCCACGCCTGCGAACCACGGTTGTCACCGAGGCCACCGTCTTGGTAGCCGAGGTCGTCGTAACGATCGGTCTTGTCTTCGACAGCGATCGTCGCGGCGAAGCCCGAACCGAACGAAGCGGTGTAAGCGACCTGCTCGAGCTTACGGTCGGAGAAGAGATCGCCGTAGAAGCTGTAGGGAATGAAGTCGTAGAACGACTGCGCGCGACCGATCGTGAAGCCGGCGAACTGGATGAATGCCTGCTCGGCGTCCACGCCCCAGCCTGCACGGCCGTTCTTGGTGGCGCGGAGTTCGATGAACGAACGCAGCGTGCCCCATTCCGTCTCGGTGCGGGCGTCGAAACGCACGTCGCCGCGGGCGTACCAGGTCAGCGTGTCGAGTTCTTCGGAACCGACGAAGTCGCCGATATCCGTGGTGGTGCCATCGTTGAAGTCGACATAGGTTTCAACGCGGACGTAGCCGGAGATCTTCAGGCACGTGTCCGTACCCGGAATGTAGAAGTAGCCCTTGCCATACGTGTCGCAAATCTTCACGTATTCGACCGGCTCTGCCATCGGCAGATCGGCGGCGTTTGCCCCAGTGAGAGCGACGAAACCCGCCGCCGTACCGAGAAGAAGGCTTTTCACCGTCTTCATGTAATCCTCCAAAAAGTTCGAGACCCTCAGGGAAGCCAGGCCGTCTCAGAGGCCCGGGTTTCCCCCCGTATCCCGCTCGAACGGCTCTTTAAGCCTCCCAAACGAGACGACCGGGGTGCCCCCCTGTCGTGATGAAACTTTGACCATTTGGTTCCTCCCGGTGCAACGCCTTCTGGAATTGCTACAAGCGTTTCAGTCACAGCTGTGGCAGAAAGGCGACGGTTTAGGGGACATTCGCGTGAATACGGCTGTTCTTTCCGCATTTTTTCCTAATACCGTTGAGGTAGACGCTCAGATGCTAGTCGGAGATTCGGGAAGTATTCGGAAACAAAAAATCCCGGCAGTTGCCTGCCGGGATTCTTATCCGATTCGAGAATCGGACCCGGAGAACCGGGCCCGTTCTAAAATTAGAAGCTGCGCTGAGCGCGGAGCGTGAGCGCCAGATCGTCGAGCGTCGAACCGTCTTCGAACTCGATGTCGGCATAGCCAACTTCGGCACCGAGGTGGAGACCGGAGACCGGCTCCCAGCCAACGCGACCGAGGACCTTCACACCGGTGAGGTCTTCACCGACGTCAGCCGTGTCGTACTCGAAGTAGTAACCGGCACCGGCGAGCGTGATCGTCTCGGTCGCCGCGATGTGGACACCACCGCCAACGGCCCAGGCTTCGTTGTTCGAACCGTCGGACAGAGCGGTATCGAAGACACCATCGGTGTAGCCATACTGCTGACCGACGAAGGCACCGGTGTCGACGCCCTGAATGACGTAGCTCATCGCGCCTTCGGAGTAAGCACCCTGCGCCCAAACGAACGAGCCTTCGTTCGCGAACGGCAGGTTGAAGCTCATACCACCCTGAACGGCGAAGCCGATGTCATCAGCGTCGACGGGCAGAACGGTCTCGTTGCCTTCCTGATCCTGAATGGCAACCGACACCTGTGCCGAACCCCAAGCCTGATCAACGCGGAGAGCCGCGACGATGTTCGGCCATGCCTGCGAGCCACGATTGTCGAGGCCGATGACGCCGTCATTGTAGTCGAGCGTCGTGCGGTCGGTCTTGTCTTCGACGGCGATCGTGGCAGCGAAGCCCGAACCGAACGAAGCGGTGTAGGCAATCTGCTCAAGCTTCGTATCGGAGAAGAGGTCGCCGTAGAAGTCGTAGGGCAGGAAGTCGTAGAACGACTGTGCGCGGCCGATCGTGAAGCCGGCGAACTGGATGAACGCCTGATCGGCATCCACGCCCCAGCCCGAACGACCGTTCTTGCTGGCGCGGAGTTCGATGAACGAACGCAGCGTGCCCCATTCCGTCTCGGTGCGAGCGTCGAAACGCACGTCGCCGCGGGCGAACCAGGTCAGCGTGTCGAGTTCTTCTTCGCCAGCGAAGCCGTCGAACGGCGTCAGGCCTTCATCGTCGTTGAAGTCGATGTAGGTTTCAACGCGGACGTAGCCCGAGATCTTCAGGCAGGTGTCCGTGCCCGGAATGTAAAAGTAACCCGCGCCGTAGGTGTCGCAGATCTTCACGTATTCGACCGGCTCCGCCATCGGCAGATCGGCTGCGTTTGCCCCAGTGAGAGCGACGAAACCCGCCGCTGTACCGAGAAGAAGGCTTTTCACCGTCTTCATGTAATCCCTCCAAAATGTTCGAGACCCCAGGGAAACCGGCCCGTCTCAGAGAACCCGGCTTTCCCCCGTATCCCTCGCCTCGGACCGGATGATCCTTAGTTCGGGACGATCAGGGAAATACCCCGTTCGTGATGACGAACATCAACCAGCACCCCTTAATTCGCAACCAAAGACACAGGCTTAATTCCGCAAAGATGACAGGTGTGTCATTTAAAACACGCGATTAAAATGTAAGCAAAAAGTGCGGCGCACGGGCCCAAAATGCGGGCAGAAGCGGCGCATTCACAAAACGAAAAATGTATTATTATTCAGCAGGTTGCGCGACAGGACCGGAAGAGATCTGAGGCTCTTTGCGCCAATTGGCGACCATGGAATAGACAACCGGGACGACAAACAGAGTGAGCAAAGTGCCCAGACTCACGCCGCCCACGATGACCCAGCCGATCTGCTGACGGCTTTCGGCGCCCGCTCCGGAGGCGAGCGCGAGGGGAATCGCGCCGAAAACCATGGCACCCGTGGTCATCAGAATCGGCCTCAGGCGCAGGACGGCGGCTTCCGTGACCGATTCGAGCACACCAAGGCCCTGCTCGCGCTTCTGATTCGCAAATTCGACGATCAGGATGCCGTGCTTGGTGATGAGGCCCACCAGGGTTACGAGCCCGATCTGCGAGTAGATGTTGAGCGTGCCGCCGGTGAAATAGAGCGCCGCGAGCGCGCCGGTCATCGACAGCGGGACGGTCAGCAGAATCACCACAGGGTCGATGAAGCTTTCAAACTGCGCCGCAAGCACAAGATAGATAAAGAGAATCGCCAGGACGAAGACGAGTGCGATGGACTGGTTGGAGGCGCGGAATTCGCGGCTCTGGCCGGAATAATCGGTCTGCGTGCCCTGTGGCAGCATGGTGCCGGCGACGCCTTCCACCGCCGTCAACGCATCGCCCAGAGTATAGCCGGGCGCTGTATTTGCAGTGACGGTGGCCGCACGCATCTGGTTGAAGCGGCGCAGTTCGCGCGGCGCGACCGATTCCTGGACCTGGACCACGTTCGAGAGCTGGACCATCTCGCCGCCCGGCGCGCGCAGGAAAATGGTGTCGAGCGTCGACGGCGATGTGCGATCTTCGTCCGCGAGCTGGACGATGACCTCGTACTGCTCGCCTTCGCGTTCGAACCGGGTGACCTGTCGACCGCCCAGAAGCGTCTCAAGGGTGCGCCCGGCCACCGCAACGTCGAGCCCCATATCCGCGACCTTCTCGCGGTTTAGCGCGACCTGAAGCTCCGGCTTGGTCAGGACCAGATCGCTCTCGACATCCTGCAGCGATTCCAGCCCCTGCAAACGCTCCACCAGAGCATCGGCGGTCTGCCGCAATTCCTCATACGTGCCCGAGCTCTGGATGACGAAGTTGACCGGCTTGCCGCCGAGGCCGCCGGACTGACCGAGCGAAGGCGGATTGGAGGCAAAGGCATTCATGCCGGCGATGCGGCCGATCTTGCGCTGCAGTTCCTGCGTGATTTCCTGCTGCTTGCGATCGCGCTCGGACCAGTCGTTCAGCATGATGAAGCCGAACATGTTGGTCGATTCCGGCACGCCGGAATTGATGAGCGAGGCGCGCATATCTTTCGTGCCGGCGATTGCCTGCTCAACCTGAAGCGCATAGCGCTGCGTGTAGCTGACCGTCGCGCCTTCCGGACCGCGGCCGAACAGGCGGATGAAGCCGCGATCCTCGACCGGGGACGTTTCCGACGAGAGCTGCGTGAAGAAGAAGCCGCTGAAGCCCGCGACGACAAGGCCGATGAGCACGACAAGCGGACGCATTCGGAGCGCGCCGCCGAGCAGGTTGCGATAGCCGTTCGTAAACCGCTCGAAGCCGCGCTCGAGCAAAAGGAAAAGCCGCCCGTGCTGCTGGTGCGTCTTCAGCAGCTTCGAACACATCATGGGCGTCAGCGTCAGCGCGACGAAGCCCGACACCAGAACCGCGCCGGCGAGCGTCAGCGCGAATTCGAGGAACAGCTTGCCAGTCCGGCCTTCGGCAAAGGCGATGGGCGCGTAAACGGCGGCCAGCGTGATCGTCATCGCAATGATGGCAAACCCGATTTCGCGGGCGCCCGTGATCGCCGCCTTGAAGGGCTCCATCCCCTCCTCGACATAGCGATAGACGTTTTCGAGCATGACGATGGCGTCGTCGACGACGAGGCCGATGGCGAGCACCATCGCCAGGAGCGTCAGCGTGTTCACGGTGAAGCCCATCGCATACATGATGGCGAAGGTCGTGATGAGCGACACAGGGATCGTCACGATGGGAATGATCGACGCGCGGACCGAGCGCAGGAAGAAGAAGATCACCAGAACGACGAGCACGATGGCTTCGGCGATGGTGGTGAACACGGCCTTGATCGAACGGTCGATGAAGACGGCGCTGTTGTAGCCGAGCTCCGCCGTCATGCCTTCCGGCAGATCGGCGCGCAGCTCCGGCAGAACCGCATCGAGCGCGTTCGACACGTCGAGCGGATTTGCCGTTGCCTGCTTGACGACGCCGGTCGAGATCGCGGAGCGGCCGTCGAAACGGCTCGAGCGGCGCTCGTCTTCCGCGCCGAGCTCGACGCGCGCCACATCGCTCATCTTGACCTGGTAGCCGTCGGTCCGCTTGACGATGATGTTCTCGAACTGGGCGGGCGTCGTCAGCCCGGTGCGAGAAAGAATCGTGAACTCGCGATCGACGCTCTCGATGCGGCCCGACGGAATTTCCACATTCTGGGCGCGCAGCGCCGCCTCGACATCCTGAACCGTCAGATTGTAGGCCGCGAGCCGCGCACGATCGACCCAGATGCGCATGGCATAGCGGCGCTCGCCATAGATGTTGACCTCCGCGACGCCGGTGAGATTTTTCAGGCGGTCGACGACGAAACGGTCGATGTAATCGCTGATTTCCAGCGGGCTGGCGCGGTCGCTGGTGAACGACATGAACAGGACCGGCTGGGCGTCGGCCTCGACCTTCGAGACTTCGGGCTCGTCCACCTCGTCCGGCAGATTGCCGCGCACGCGAGCCACGCGGTCGCGCACATCGGACGCCGCCACATCGGGATCGACGTCGAAATTGAACCGCACCGTGATGCGGCTCGATTCCTGACGACTCTGCGATTCGATGACATCGATGCCGGCAATGCCGGCGATCGAGCCTTCGAGGATCTGCGTCACCTGCGATTCGATGATCTCGGCCGATGCCCCCGAATAATTGGTGCGGACGGACACCACCGGCTCGTCGATGTTCGGATATTCGCGAACCGACAGCCGGTCATAGGCGACCACGCCGATGAGCAGCAAAAGAAGGCTCATCACGGTCGCGAAGACCGGGCGGCGGACGCAGATTTCCGAGAGGTTCATCGCGGTCTAGCCGGGCTGGCCGGGGGCAACGACCACTTCGACCGGCTGGCCGTTGCGCACCCGCTGATGGCCGGCCGTCACGACCGTCGAATCGGCCTGCAGACCGTCGAGAATCTCGACCTCGCCCTTTGTCCGGCGACCGAGGCTGACTTTGGATTCGACCGCCTTGCCGTCCTCGACCGTGAACACGACGCTTTCGGTGCCGCGCGGAACAATGGCGCCCTCCGGAACGACCACAACCGCACCGCGCGACTGGCCGATCACCTTGACGCGTGCGAACAGGCCTGGACGCAAAATGCCATCCTTATTCGGAAGACGGGCGCGAATTTTCAGCGCGCGGCCGTTGACGTCGAGCATGGGATCGATCGCATAGACCGTGCCCTCGAACATGCGATCGGGTATGGCATCGACCCGGACCTCGACCTTCTGCCCCACCGCGATGTCGCGCAGGTAGATTTCCGGGAGGCGGAAATCGAGCTTCAGCGTGTCGATCTTCTCCAGATTGACGAGGGCCTGCCCGATCTGCGCATAGGCGCCGACAGAGACCGCGCGCAGGCCGACCACGCCGTCGAACGGAGCGCGGATTTCCATTTTTTCCAGCCGCACCCGGGCCAGCTCGATGGCGGCCCGCGATGTGTCCAGAGCGGCCAAAGCCTCGTCGCGGGCGCGCTGAGTGCCGGCGCCCGACTTCGAAAGAGATGTCGCTCGCTCAAAATTCGCCTGGGCCAGCTTCAGCCCGGCCTCGGATTCCGCAAGTTCGGCTCGCGCCAGCGCATCGTCCAGCTTGACCAGGACATCGCCTGCCTTGACCGATTCACCTTCCTTGAAGGCGATCGTGGCGATGCGGCCCGCGATTTCGGCGGCAACGCTGACCGCCTCATCGGAGGAGAGCGTTCCGACCGCTTCGATTTCAGTGGAGGCTTGCGTGGAGCGCGCGCTGGCGACCTCGACGGGCGGCGCCTTCACTGCCGGTGCGGCTCCGGGAGCCGCGACCGCCGGGGACCGGCCAAGCCCGTCGTCCCCCTTTGTGAAAAGGTATGCGCCTGCGGCGGCAGCAACGAGAACCGAGACCGCGATAAGTGACTTAAGCTTCACGCCTGACCTTCCAAAACAGAGACTTGAGATATACCGCACTTTTGTATCTGTTTTATACCAGCGCAGAGAACACATCTTCGAGGGTCGGATTTCAGGCACCCAATGCCTTGCCAAGAAGCGCTCCGGCGTTTATGTCCGCCCAACTCGCGGGCTCGCAACGCGCCTTTGGGGAATAGTTCAACGGTAGAACAGCGGACTCTGACTCCGTTAATCTTGGTTCGAATCCAGGTTCCCCAGCCAACCTAACGTTTTGTTTAAAAACGGAAATCTTGGGTTGTTTCGCAGTGAAGCGGCGCACGAATGCGTCTTTCGCCGCCCCCAAACACATTGATGGTCCGTCCCAAGCAAAAAGGGCGCCCTTTCAGACGCCCTTTCTTTCTGTGAACCGACTGTATCAGACGAAGCGGAAGTCGTCGGCCTGAAGGCTGGCCAGTTCCACACCCGCAAGCGTGAGGGTGTTGTCGGTGTCGAAGGTGAAGACGACGTCTTGGCCGACCTGGTCGGCCGCTGCGATCGCGGATGTGAAATCGGCGAACACATCGGTGTCGAACTCCAGAACGTCGGAGCTTGAGCCCGCGGTCTTGAAGTCCGTGATCGTGTCGTGGCCGAAGCCCACCGCGAAGATGAACGCGTCGTGGCCCGAACCGCCCGACAAAATGTCGTCGCCCGCGCCGCCCTCGATCCGGTCGTCGCCCGAACCGGCCTGAACCCGGTCGGCACCCGCTCCTGCGACGATGACGTCGTTGCCGGAACCCGCATCGATCTCGTCGTCGCCTTCGCCGGCGTCGATCTCATCGTCGCCGGAGCCGGCCTTGATGGCATCGTCGCCGAGGCCGCCAAGGATCACGTCGTGACCCGAACCGCCGTCCAGCGTGTCATCGCCCTCACCGCCGGCGATTTCGTCGTCGCCCGCGCCGCCCTTGAGCGTGTCGTCGCCGGCACCGCCGTCGAACACGTCATTGCCGTTGCCGCCGGTCACGACATCGTCGCCGGTGCCGAAGCGGAAGGCTTCGATTCCGGAGAACATGTCCGTGCCGATGCCGGCGCCCGAGGCGGTGCCGGCCAGCACATCAAGGCTGATCGCGCCGGTGGCGTCGGAGAGATCAAGCGTGTCGAAGCCCGCGCCGCCGATGATGGTGTCGTTGCCCGCGCCGCCCTTGAGCGTGTCGTCGCCTTCACCGCCGTCCAGCGTGTCATCGCCCGCGCCTCCGGCGAGAATATTCGCCGCATCGTTGCCGATCAGCGTGTCGTCTCCCTTGCCGCCGGTGACGTTTTCGATGTCGGTGAGCGTATCGGCACCGGCCTCGTCGCCGAAGGCCTCGCCTGTCGACAGATCGACGGTAACGCCCGCGGTGTCGATGAGGTAGGCGGCGGTGTCGTTACCTTCGCCGCCGTCGAGCACGTCGTCGCCGACGCCGCCGACGAGGATGTCGTCACCCGCGCCACCGATGAGTTCATCGTCGCCCGCGCCGCCGTGCAGCATGTCGTTGCCGGCCTCGCCGTCGATGACGTCGTCACCGGCGTCGCCATAGGCGATGTCGCTGCCGTCGCCGAGGCCGATCGTGTCGTCGCCCGCCATGCCGTAGGCGAGATCGTTGCCGTCCGTGCCGGCGATCTCGTCATCGCCTTCGGTGCCGTAGGCGACTTCTATGCCGTTGATGTTCGAAATGCTCTCGCGGGCGGTGTTGGTTTCGTCGACGAAGACGCCGTCAACGCCGAGATCGACCAGACGCTGGATCTGCGCCTCGGTGCCCAGAACCGTCCAGGTGACCACTTTCAGGCCCGCGGCGTGCGCGGCGTCGACACCGGCTTGCGTAAGCACCGCTTGATTTGGGGCGATGATGTCAGCATACGTCGCCGTATCTGCAATCGTGGCCTCGCTCATGCTGTATCCGAGGAAGGCGAGCGGAATGTCCAGACCGTATTGCGGCATGATGGTCTCGTGCAGCATCTTAAGATTGGCCGACGAGAAGCTCTGGATCACGACGCGGTCGGGATCGGTGAAGCCGTGCGCGATCAGATCGCGGATGACGGCTTCGCTGGTCGCGTAATCGGTGCTCTTGGTCTCGGGAATGATGCCGATCTCGCGGCCCGTCTCGATCGACATCGTCTTGGCGATCTCGATGACTTCGCCAAAGGTCATCAGCGCCGGCTCGATGGCCTTGGCCTCGGCATAGGTCAGATTGGAATAATTGTGATTGTCGTGGCTCGCGACGAGCACGCCGTCCTTGGTAAGGAACAGATCGGGCTCGATGACGTCCGCGCCCCAGTTGACCGCCCATACATAGGCTTCAGCGGAGTGATCCGGATAGGGGTTGGTGCCGCGATGTGCATAAAGAACGATGTCGGACATGGGATTCTCCAAGAGAGATCGATCGCTGCGACGGACATCGCAGCGAGAATGAACAGGATTGAAGCTGTGAAAACGGGACGGCCGGACCGCCCCGCTTGGTTCAAACCGAACGGAAGCCGCCCAGCCAAATCTGACCAGTCAAACGCCGCTCGGGAACATTTGTAGGCGGCTGGGCATGACAGCGCGTTTACGGTTTTCTGACGAAGGAAATTTTCTATTCGGCGCGCGTGGGTTGCGCGGCACGCAGCCTGCTATCACGCGTCCTGTATGTATAAGCTATCGCGCATGATCGAAGGCGGGGCGAGCCCGCTCGCGAGGAGATGCGTTGACGACGCGCTCGCTCGCTTTTGCTGCCGATCCCTTGTCATCGTGTCCGCCGAGGTCGAGACCCGCATCTTTCGGATGTCCGAGGACGATCGTGCTGCGGTTCGAGGCGCTCGCCGTCTTAATCAGGCCGGCGACAATGGCGACCGCAATTTCCCACGGCGCCTTGCCGCCCAGAGGCAGGCCGACAGGCGCTTTGAGCTTTTGAATGTCGCGTGCGGTGAGGCCCGCTGCGCGAAGGCGTTCGAGCTTCTGCGGCAGACGGCGGGTGCTCCCGAGAAGCCCGACATAGCCTGCATCCGACGGCAGCGCCGCAACGAGCGCCTCGTGATCGTTCGTCTCGTCGTGAAGCGCGACGATGATCGCCGTCCAGGGATCCGGCCGGGCAGCAGCAAGCGCCTCTGTCGGCGACGAGCGTACATATTCTACCGGAAATGGCGGCGGCGCGACGGGACCGTTCGGGCGGTTCAGAATAACCTCCGCCCCAGTTTGCGCGGCGAGACCGGCAAGAGCCAGCGCAACGGGATCGCTTCCAAGAATGACGACACGCTGACGCGGCAGATGGCGGCGCGCGAACAGAGACCCGGCCAGCGCACTCTCCTCGAACTCGTCTTCGGCCACGCACATACGTTTCTCGCCGTCGGTCAGCCACAGCGCAGGCGTGCGGCGTTCGGCGAAGGCGAGGAGACGGGCGGCGGCCGGATCGCCGGGAACAACCCGCTCGACCAGAACCTCGATCCGTCCGCCGCACGGAAGGCGTATGTCGATCGGCCCGCCGCGCCCGTAGACAAGACGGCGCGGCACGCCATCCGCGATGACGGCCCGGCCATGCAAGGCGATGTCGGCCTCGACGCAGCCGCCCGACAGATAGCCGGATGCGCCGTCTGCCGTCACGAGCATCTGAGCGCCGACGCCGCGCGGCGCCCCACCCTCCGCCGCGAACAGAGTGACGAGCGCCACCGGGCGATTGCTATCGAGTTCCGAGCGCAGGACCGGACGGACATCGTCCGTCAGCCCGAACAGCGGCCAATCGCCGAGCGGGCTTCCGACAGTTGTACCGACATCTTTCGTCATGGTCTTACTCCCGGTGTTTCCAGTGCCATGCCCGCCGCGCGCGTGTTGAGATAAAGTTCAAGAGCGATGAATTCCTGAGAGCCGAAGGCGTAAGGCTCCGCGCGCACGCCGATCATGCAATTTCGCATCCGCCGCTGAAGCGAGCCGATGGACTGCCATTCCAGCCGATACAAGGGATAGCCGGTCGGATGGGCCTGCGTGATCGGGCTGCCGCCGAGCCTTTTGTCCCAGTTGTTGTCGTGACAGGAGGCGCATGACAGATCGAGCTGTCCCATCCGGGTCTCGAACAATCTCCGGCCTTCCTCGCGAAAGGGCGTCAGCCGCAGATCGGCAGGCGGCGTGATCGGATGGCCGCGCGACTGGTTGCCGACATGGGCCGTCAAGGCGACGATATCGGGACTTTCGCGGGCGAACGCCTCCGCGCCTTGCCGCTCCTGCCGGCATTGACCGATGCGTCCCGCCAGATCGATGGGCCGCCCCGACGCCTCGTCAATGGCCGGATAGCGCGCGCCGACACCGCTCATGCTTTCCGCCGCATCACCGTGGCAGGACGCGCAGCTCCTGGCGCTTGCGCCGGCGGGCTCCTGCCAGAGGCGCGCGCCATCGAGAACGCCCAACATGCCGGGATTGCTGAGGTCGTCGTCCTGCATCGCGCGTGTCGCCTCGCTCATGAACTCGCTCCCCGAGCGCCGCTGATCGGCAGGAATGTCCATCGCCGCGGCCGGATGGCCGCCAAGGACAGCCGCAATCGCGACGCAAAGGCGCCAGCCGGTCATCAGGTCACCGTGATCTCGGCCGTCGCGGTCTGCGTCTCGCCCTTGTCATCGGTCCAGGCGAACGTGATCGTTCCGCTTTCCATGGCGATCGTCGAAAACGAAATAAAGGGATTGGCCGACATCGCCGGGTGAAGGTCCGCCGCAAAGATTTCGGTGGTTCCATAGGTACAGACGAAACGGTTGATGATGTCCCGCGGGATCATCTGACCGTTCACGCCCTGCCGCTGGCCGGTCTCCATCTGGTGAGCGATCATCGCCCGTATATCGATGACCTCCCCGCGTTTTGCGGTCTTCGGGACATTGATGAGAGCGCGCGCCGTCATGACAGATCCTCGATGCAGGCGGCAAGCGTCACGATGACATTGACGCGGCTCGACCAATAGCTGCCGTCGGTGAGTTCGGCGACGGCCACGACCGTCTGCGAGGTCGCAAGGCGGATGCGCGTCGCGACACGTGCCCGGCCCGATCTTGGACCGAGGTGAAAGACCGCGATGTCGGCCTGCGGATTCTTTTCGTTGAACAGCGCGATGCGGCGCACATGATCCTCGGCCGTCATCGGGCTCTCGACATCGACCGTGACGCCAACCGCATTACCGTTTTCGAGGATCGGCGGGATGTCGAGCTTCACCCTTCCGTCGTTGATCGGCTGGCCGCCGGAGAAGGCCTGCATTGCCTCGTCAAGGCTCGGCCGCGCCAGAGCCCGGCGCGGCACGGCCAGGATCAGGAGACCTGCGGCCGCGCCGATCACGATGTCACGCCGGTTCAGACAGGCAGTGGGCAAAGGCGATTGCACGGGATTACTCCTTCAGCGTCACGAGATAAGCCACGATGTCTTCAATCTCGGCCTTTTCAAGGATGGGTTTGCCGCGCCAGTCTTCGGATATGTCCGCACGTGTTGGCGCTTCGAGATAGGACGGCATCAGGCTTTGCGGATTGAGCGCCTTGATGTTGGCGACGCGCAGTCGGATCTGGCCTTCCGACAATCTACTGCCAAGCCCCGACAGGTCCGGCGCGATGGTGCCCTGCATATGCGGCTCCGCGAACGGACCGGAATGGCACAGCGAACACAGCGAGCGATGGCGATCCCCCATCAGTTTTTCGCCGCGCGCCGGATCGCCGACCTGCCCGGTCAGCGAAGCCGGAATGGCATCGCCGTGAATCTCGTAGGGAGCGCTTCCCTGCGCGGACGCCGGAACCGAAGCGAGAACGGCGGCGGAGAAAAGCCACTTCATGCGAACACCTCGCCGGTCAGGCTTCGAAACCAGCTGTCGGCGTAGACGGCCTCGGCGGCGCGCGCGTCGGCAGGCGCGTCCAGCGGGCTGACACCGCCCGCCCCCTCGACCTCCGTCAGAAGGCCGTCTTTCGGGCTGTACACACCGGCAATCGAAACGGCGTAGTCGGGCGCGATGAGGCTGTAGCAGGTGTTGATGAGTTTCGGCACGACGGGTGCGCGCTCGCGCAGCAGCGCGACCACCGCCGCAGCGCAGACCTTGGCCTGCCCGTTCGCGGCGAAGGCCGATTTCGGCATCGCGCCGCCGACCGCCGCATCTCCGATCACGTGAATTCCGGGCCGAAGGCGCGACTCGAAGGTTGCCGGATCGACCGGACACCAGCCGGTCTGGTCGGCCACCCCGCCAATGACAGCAATCGCGCCCGCGCGCTGGGGCGGAATGACGTTGGCGACATCGGCCGTGTGGCTTCCGAACTCGGTGACGAGGGTCTTCGTTGCCGGATCTATCTCGGTGACGCGCCCGCCGAACGACAGCGACACCCATTCGATGAGACCGGGATAGAGATCCTGCCACGCGGCCTCGAACAGACGCTGTTTGGAGAACTGATCCTTTGCGTCGAGGATGATCAGCTTCGACTTCGGCTTGTGAGTCTTGAGATAATGCGCGATCAGGCTTGCCCGCTCGTAGGGACCGGGCGGGCAGCGGAACGGATTTGGCGGCGCGGACATGACGACCAATCCGCCGTCTTCCATCGCCTCAAGCTGCCGCCGCAGCAGAAGCGTCTGCTCACCTGCCTTCCACGCATGCGGCATGACGCCGGACGCGGCCTGCGAATAGCCGGGAATGGCGTCGAAATCCACGTCGATGCCGGGCGCGACGACGAGGCGGTCGTAGCCAAGCTCCGATTGATCGGCCAGCCGGACACGCCGCGCATCGGCGTCGATGCCGGTCGCGGCCTGATGCACGACCTCGATCCCGGCGCGGCGCAGCCCGTCATAGCCGAACTGCTGGTCCCCCATGTCGCGGAGCCCGGCAATGACCAGATTGCTGATCGGGCAGGACGTATATTGTGCGGACGGTTCGATGAGCGTGACGCGCACGCCCGCATCCTCGCGGCGGAGCGCGCGCGCAAGGCTCGCACCGGCAAACCCTCCGCCGATGACGACGACATGCGGCTCCGCCTGCCCGAGAACATGCGGCGCACCGAAGGTCAGCGCAGCGCCGCCCGCGGCAAGTCCGGAGACGATCTCTCTACGGCTGGGGCGCGGCATCATCGTTCTCCGCAAGCCATCGGGCGATGGCCTGTGTTTCCTCGTCCGAGAATCCCTTGGCGATGCGGCCCATCACGGTCGAAGGCCGCTCGCCGGAACGAAACGCCCGCATATCGGCAAGGATCGCCTCGGCCGAGCGCCCTTGCAAGGTCGGGATCGCAACGCCCGCCGCAGCCGGAGAATGGCAGCCCGAGCATGCGCTCGCACCGGCCGGCGCTTCCGCGCGGGCCGGTGCGATGGTCATGACACCGAACGCCGCGCCCAGAAGAAGCACGCCGCGTCCGGCTCGTGATCGTGTACCCGGCATGTCCTCACGCCAGATCGTGGTTCTTCAGCGGCAGCATGCGGATGCGCTTTCCGGTTGCCGCAAAGAGCGCGTTGAGAACCGCGGGCGCGGCAACCGCGATGGTCGGCTCGCCGACGCCGCCCCAGAAGCCGCCGGACGGCATGATGATCGTCTCGACTTCCGGCATCTCGGCCATGCGGAGAACTTCGTATGTATCGAAATTTTCCTGCTCGACACGGCCATTGCCGATCGTGCATTCGCCATAGAGCGCCGCCGAAAGTCCGTAGACGAAGGAGCCTTCGACCTGCCGCTCGATCTGCGCCGGATTGACCTGATGGCCGGGATCGGTCGCCGCGACGATGCGATGAATTTTCATGCGTCCGTCGGCCACCGAAACCTCGGCCGCGGCGGCGACGTAGCTGCCGAAGCCCATGATCTGCCCGAGACCGCGATGCACGCCCTCTGCGGCAGGCTTGTCCCAACCGATCCCTTCGGCCGCCGCGTTCAGCACGGCAAGGTGTTTCGGATGGTTGACCATCAGCTTGCGGCGGAACTCCAACGGATCGACCCCGGCTGCGTCGGCCAGTTCGTCGAGAAAGCACTCCATGTAGATCGCATTCTGGTTGAGATTGACCCCACGCCAGAAGCCCGGCGGCACCGGCGGATTGCGCATGGCATGGTCGATCCGCAGATTGGGGATCGTGTAGGCGAGATGGCCCTCCGGGCTGTTCTGGGTCAGGCCCTGAAACACAACCGGGTCCATACCGCCCTGCATGGCTTCCGGCCGCACGCTCGCAAGGATCGACTGGCCGGAAATGCGCATATGCAACGCCGTCAGATTGCCTTCGGCGTCGAGCGCACCGGTCATCTTGCACTGCGTCGTCGGATGATAGGCGCCGTGGAGCATGTCCTCTTCGCGGCTCCAGATCAGCTTCACATGCGTGCCGGGCACCTCCCTGGCGAGCTGGACCGCCTGGCGCACATAATCCTGCATGCCGCGCCGCCCGAAGCCGCCGCCCAGATGGACCTTGTGCACGTCGCACTGGCGGATCGGCAGGCCGGCGGCCTCTGCGGCGGCAGCAAGGCTCGCCTCGCCGTTCTGCGTCGGCGCCCAGACCTCGCAGCGCTCCGTCGTGTAGAGCGCCGTCGCGTTCATCGGCTCCATCGTGGCGTGGTTCTGATAGGGGAAAGCATAGACCGCGCTGAGGACCTTGCCGCCGCCGGAGAACTGCGTCTGCACATCGCCCTCGTTGCGGAGCACGAAGGCATCGTCGGCCTCAAGGCCCTCCTTCAGCATTTCGGCGATCGAGGCACTCGAGACATCCTTGTTCGGCCCTTCGTCCCAGGTGACCGGGAGGGCATCGAGCGCCGTCTTCGCGCGCCACCACGTGTCCGCGATCACGCCGACGGTGACGTCATCGAGCTGGACGACCTTCCTGACGCCCGGCATCGACGAGACCGCAGCGGCGTCGAAGCTCGCGATCTTGCCGCCGAAATGCGGACAGGCCTTTACTGCCGCGTTCAGCATGCCCGGGAATGTCAGGTCTGTGCCGTAGATCTGCTTGCCCGTCAGCTTCTCGACGGTATCGAGACGCGGCAGCGGCTGGCCGACGATCTTCCAGTCCTTCGGGTCTTTCAGCACGACATTGCCGGGCGGGGTCTGCTTCGCAGCCGCTTCCGCCATCGCGCCGTAGGTCGTCGTGCGGTTGCTCGCCCCGTGCGTAATGACGCCCTTGTCGACGGAGCATTCGGAGGCGGTAACGTCCCATTCGGCCGCCGCCGCTGCGACCAGCATATGCCGCGCTGCCGCGCCGCCCTGACGCACATAATCGTGGGATTCACGGATGCCGCGGCTGCCGCCGGTCGAGAAATTGCCCCAGACCCGGTCGCGGGCGACGTTCTGGCCCGGCGTCGGATATTCGGTCGTGACTTTCGACCAGTCGCATTCGAGCTCTTCCGCGACGAGCTGGGCGAGGCCGGTGAGCGTGCCCTGCCCCATTTCGGAGCGCGCGATGCGGATGACGACCGTGTCGTCCGGCTTGATCACGACCCACGCATTGACCTCGGGCGGAAGGGCCGTCTGGGCCAGAGCCTCCTTCGTGAACGGAACATGGAAGCCGAGCACGAAGCCGCCCATGGCCGCGCTGGAGCCGATGAGGAAATTGCGGCGCGAAACGTTGGTTGCAATGGTCATGTCGATGTCCCCTCAGCCAGCGTTCGTTGTGTCCGCAGCCGCTTCCTTGATCGCGGCGCGAACTCGATTGTAGGTACCGCAGCGGCAGATATTGGTGATCTCCGCATTGATGTCCTCGTCGCTGGGATTGGGGTTCTGCTGAAGAAGCCCCGCCGCCGCCATGATCATGCCGGCCTGGCAATAGCCGCATTGCGGGACTTCGTGTGCAAGCCATGCCTTCTGAAGCGGGTGCGAGCCATCCGGCGAAAGCCCTTCGATCGTCAGGATTTTCTGTTCCGGTGCAACCGCGCTCACGGGCATGACGCAGGACCGCGTTGCAATGCCGTCGATGTGGATCGTGCACGCGCCGCACTGGGCGACACCGCACGCGAATTTTGTGCCTGTGAGACCGAGCTGCTCGCGGATGACCCACAGAAGCGGCGTATCAGGATCGACGTCGACCTCTCGGTCCTGTCCGTTGATGTTCAAGCGAGCCATGTTCAATCCCTCCAGATCGTATGGACGAATGCTCGGTTCATTGAGCAGGTGAGGTCAGCGTTTTCAGGTAGGAGACAATCGCCATGCGTTGCTCCGGGTCGCGCAGCGCGACCGTCATCGTGGTCTGCGGGACGAGGCCGCGCGGATTTTCGAGATAGGAATTCAGCGTTTCGTCGTTCCAGACGATGTCGGATTTCTCGAGAGCCGGGGAATAGCGGGCGCCTTCGAGCTTTCCAGCGGTGCGGCCGACCACGCCGTGAAGATTGGGTCCGATGCGCGCCTGGCCGGGTTCAACGCTGTGGCAGGACGCGCAACGCTGCTGGAACAGCTTCTGCCCGTCGGGAGATGCCCCCTGCCCGTGTGCAGCGCCACTTGCGAGCGCAAGAAAAACCGCGGCGGGCATCAGGTTTTTGCAATTCATGAATCCACTCCGATGACCCGCGGAGTGTTGCATCTGGAGGGGCTCTAAACTGTGCCGTCTCTTTCGCGCATTGTCGCCAGATGTACCAAACGGATGCTCTCGGCAAACTTTGATACAAGATCCCTATGATGGCCTTTGCAAAATCGATCAGGGCGCCACTCGCCACAATCCGGAAACCGGCGCTCGCGTCCCACCGATGGGACTTTGACCCGCCCCATTTTTGGGACGGGTTGCGGTTCCGGCGGCTTGAGGAGCGAGCGTTTGGTCTTCGTCAGCTTGCAACTCGCGTCACGCTGGCTTCCAGCGGCGCCAGGCCCAGCATCTGGCGCGCTTCGGCCGGCGTTGCGATCTCGCGGCCATAGGCGCGGGCAAGCGTGACGAAGAACTCGACCAGTTTCGCATTCGTAGGATATCCGAGCTCGGGATATTCGTAATCGCCGATGCCCGGCGAAATATGCCCGCCATGTTCCATGGCATAAGCGGCGGCGGGCAGCAGCGTTCCGCCCATCACGGTCACGGTCCAGTTGATTTTCCTGTGGTGGGGAAGATGATTGTAGAACGCCTGGGCGCCTTCGGTCGTGCAGGGATGCGAGCCCATATGACCGCCTTCCGAGAAGGCAAGCTGGATGAAAGCCGGTTCGTCGATGACACCGATCTGCATCAACCGGTCGACGGTGCGCAGGAACGGGATCGTCCAACAGGTCAGATGCGGACGAACGCCGGCCGACTTCATGACCTCGGACAGGAACATAAGCGTCTTCGTCGTATTGACATAGGTGTTGTCGGTCGTCTTGAATTCACCCTTCTCAAGGTCGAAGAAATCGATGTTCGTGCTGCCGACGTCGACAGCAGCCATATCGGCGCGGGCGGCAATATTCTCACCCATTTTTCGGATATGGGCCGCGCGGTTTTCATCGCCCTTCACCAGATTTTGGCCAAGGCTGGAATCGACGATGAGATTGCTGCGAGCGCGCACCGCTTCGACCGCCTCGAGATAGACATCCGGATCGCTGGACTGCTCGCCATTGGGACCACGGGCGTGAAAGTGAATGATCGACGCCCCCGCATTTTCGCAATCCACCGCATTCTGGGCGATTTCATCGGCCGTGTAGGGGATGTTGGGATTCTTCGTTCTGTACATCCGCTCGTTGACGCGGGCCATGATGATCAGCTTGGGTGCCATTGATACACTCCTCTTTGACGGTCTGTCAGGCGGCCGGCTCCGCCGGCAGCCCATGTCACGCGATGTCGTTTGTGGCGGAAGGTACGGACTTGCGATTGCGGAACTGACGGTAGAGCGGCGCCAGTACGAACAGCGCAGCCAGTGACAACAGGCCGACCGCGAGCGGGCTCTGCAGGAAGACGATGTGATCACCGTCCGTGATTAGAAGAGAGCGCCGGTAATTGGCTTCGATCATGTAACCCAGCACGACGGCCAGAATGAAAGGCAGATAAGGGAACGACAGCGCGCGCAGCAGAAAGCCCAGAACGCCGACCGCGAGCACCATGTACAGATCGAACTCGGACAGATTGATCGAATAGACGCCGGAGAAAATCAGCACGAAAATCCCGGCGCGAAGATACGCCTTCGGGCGATTGACCAGCCAGATGAGCGGGCTCAGCAAGAGGATGCCGAAGACGAACATTCCGATATTCGCGACGAAGAGGCCGCCGAACATGCGGTAGACAACTTCAGGATGGGCGCTGAAAAGTAGTGGGCCGGGATGCAGTCCGTGAATGAGCAGTGCGGCGAGAAGAAGCGCGGCATTGCTCGTACCGGGAATACCGAAACTCAGGGTCGGGATGAGTGCGGTCAGCGCGACGACATTGTTTGCCGTCTCGGGCGCAATGACACCCTCTTCCGACCCTTTGCCGAATTTCTCCGGATTTTTCGACCAGCGCTTGGCTTCGTTGTACGACATGAAGGATGCGATTGAGCCGCCGCCACCGGGCGTCAGGCCTTCGATCAGGCCGAGGATCACGGCAATGAATTGCGGCACGCGCAATTCCCAGAGCTTCTTCAGGCTCGGCAGAACAAGCTTCGTCTTTCCTTTGGCGACCTCATCGGGCCAGTGGCGCTCGCGCGCCTGGATCAGAAGTTCACTGATGGCGAAGATGCCCATCATGACAATGATCACGGGGATGCCGCCGAGAAGCTCCGGATACCCGAAGGTGAAGCGCGTGACGCCCGATACCGGGTCCGAGCCGACGGTCGCGAGCATTAGGCCGAGTATGGCCGCGATCAGACCTTTGACGATCTGGCCCGGAGAGACGGCAGCAACGACGCTGAGGCCTAGAACACCCAGCGCGAAATAGGCAGGCGGCGTGAAAAAGAGGGCAAGCTTCGACAATTGCTGCGTCATCAGCGTCAGCATTAGAAGACCGATCAGACCGCCGATCGTGCCGCCAACAAGTGAAAGGCCGAGCGCCTCGCCGCCACGGCCCTGCTTCTGCATCGCATAGCCATCGAGCACCGCCGCAGCCGACGATCCGGACGCCGGCGTGCGGATCAGGATCGCTGGAATCGAGCCGCCATATTCGGAGCCGATATATATCGAACCGAGGAGAACGAGCGCTGACGACGGATCCATCCCGTAAGTAAACGGCAGGACGAGTGACATGGCGATCGCGGTTGAAATACCGGGAAGAGCGCCGCCGCACATTCCCCACAGCACGCCGACCACTGCTGCGATCAGTGTCGGGAATGATGTCATTCCCTCGAAAACGTAAAGAAGGTTCGTCATTGCGCGTGTCTCTTTTGCTTAGAACCAGCCGAGGGACGGCCAGAAGCCCGTAGGCATGCGCACGCCGAGAAGCGTGACGAAAACGAGGTGGGCCATGACCGCGCCGACACTTGCGAAGGCCAGCACCTGAAAGCCGAACGGCCGCCCGAAGAACATCGCGATGGCCAGCAGCAGAAGGCCCGCCGACGCCGCATAGCCGAGCACCGGCAAAATGAGGACATAGACGACGGCGATCGTGAGCATCTTCAGGGCCAGGAAAAATCCCTCCCCCGTGAATTCCGCATCGCCGGTGTCTTCGACGTCAGCCGCGGCCGCCGCCGGCTCTGAAGCCGGCGACAGCACAGATTGTGCGATAAGGATAAGGGACAGAACGCCGAGGCAGATCGCCAGAAGTTTCGGCAAACCATCCGCGCCGACGCTTCCGCTCATCGGGCTTTTGGGAATCCCGTCCGCCAGATACCAGTAGAGCACCGCGATCCCGAGCAGGACCGCACCTGTAACTACAGAGCGCTTCATATCGATTTCCCTCATCCGAACCGTATCGCCACTTACTGCGTGATGACCTTGTTGGCGATGAAGTAATCCTTCTGCGCCGCCGCGAAGTCGTTGATGAACTTCGTGAACTCCTCACGCGGCTGGAAGGCGGGAATAAGTGAGCCCTGCTGATACCAAGCCTTGAATTCCTTATCTTCAAGGAGCTTCGGAACAGCCGCTTCGAGAGCCTTCACGGCCTCGGGCGAAATGTCCTTCTGCGCGATGATTCCGCGGAACTTGCGGATCACCATGTCGATGCCCTGCTCGCGCGCGGTCGGAAGATCGGGATAGCCGTTGATCCGCTCGTCGGAATAGGTCGCGATCGGGCGGAGCTCGCCGGAATCGAGCTGGCCCTTCAGTTCAGCGACTTCGCCAATGCCGAGGTCGGCCGTGCCGTTGAGAACGCTGAGCAACGCATCGCCACCACCGTCATGACTGATGACCGCCACTTTCGTGCCGGTCTTCTGCATGAGCTCGACCATGGTCTGGCCTTCGAGGCCGCCTGGTTCGCCAACGGCGACCTTGATGCCCATCGGCTTGGTCTTCGCTTCGGCGACGACATCGGCCAGTGTCTTGAAGCGGCTGTCGCCCTTTACAACGACAATCACCGGATCGAGGAACAGGCGCACGACAGGCTGCAGATCGCTAAAGCCGACCGGAGGCTTCGAGATGATCGAGGTGTTGATGTAGGTCGGCGAAACGCCCATCAGCATTCCGCCGTCCGCCGGCGCCTTGGCCGTGAACGCCATCGCTTTTGCGCCTGAACCGCCCGTGATGTTTTCGACCGCGAAGTTCGCGTCGATGTATTTCGATAGATGCAGGGATACGCCGCGCAGGAACAGGTCCCCGCCGGAGCCGGGGCTCGACTGCATCACCATGGTAACATTCTTGACCGGATAGGCTTGCTTTTCCTGGGCCCAACCCGGCGGAACACTCAACGCCAGCACAGCCGACGACAGCGCAACTACTTGCCAATTCATTTTCATCGTTTCCTCCCACTTCGCCGGTTGATCCGGCTTCAGAGCTTTCGAATGCTTACGCGTTAACGGCGATCAAGCGGCTCCTTCTCCTGAAGGTCCAGGAGCTGTTGCCGCGGCACCGCGATGTCGATCGCGGCGCGGCGCTCCTGGATTTTCATAGGCGAGCGCGAATCCCGTGCGCCCCACCCGAGATTCATGGCTTCCGTCATGTCGGCGAAGGCGATGTTCGCCAGGCGCATCGGCACATTGTGCTCGCGCGCAAGTTCGGTCGCGAGCGCAACATCCTTGTGCGCCAGTGCCAGCGCGAACGAAGGATCGTCGTATTGGCTCGGCAGAAAATGATCCGCCAGCCGCTCGATCGTGCTCTGGCGGCCGAGCGATCCCTGCCGCACGGCGGCAAACAGCGCCAGCGGATCGATGCCCGCCTTGACGCCAAGCGAAAAGGCTTCGGCGAGAGCGATGTTGATCGTATAATTCGCGCAATTGTGCACGAGCTTTGCAATCGTCGCCGTGCCGGTTTCGCCGAGAAAACGAACCTGATCGCCCATCGCGCTCAGAACGGGACGGCACGTCTCGAAAGCCGCGGCATCGCCGCTGGTCCAGATCACGAGTTTTTTGCTTTTCGCGCCTTTCGGACCGCCGCTGACGGGCGCATCCAGCATGCCGATTCCGCGCTTTTTCAGATCGGCGAAAATCCGGCGCACGAGCTGCGGCGCATTCGTCGACAGATCGACGAACACCGAGCCGGGACGCAGCGCGTCGAGCAGGCCGCCCTCTCCATACATGACCTCTTCGACCGCGCGCGGATCGGGCAGCGAGGTGAAAATCACATCGGTCTCGGCGGCGAGTTCTTTCAAGCTGCCAACGAGAACGGCGCCCTCGCCGACGACGTGTTTTGCCGATTTCGGCCGGCGCGCGAACACGCGAACGTCGTAGCCTGCAGCCAGCAAATTGAGGACCATCGGGCCGCCCATTGCACCTGTGCCGACAAATCCGATCTTCATGCATCTCTCCCGGACCGGACGGCAGGTTCGATCAATTGCCTCCACGTTGTCAACAACGATTGCCCGCCGATCGCCTCTTTGGCCGGAGTAGATGTACTATTTAGACCGCCATACCCCTTGATATCGCTAGATTATTTTACTTCATGTCTTTTTTTCCGCCCCGCCATTGTTGACAACGGCGAAAGGACGGATGAGGTTGTGAGCCGCATTGTTGACAACGATATGGGAAGTCCGATGAATTTACGGGAGCGAATTGGCGTCGATCTGGGCCAGCGCAACAAGATCGAGGACGGGCTGAAGGCGGCCGTGGAGCACGACATCAAAATCCTCGATCTGAAGATCGATGTCGCGCCGAACGCCATCGAGACTTTGACGCCCGAACGCATCAAGGGGATCCGCGATGTCTGCGACAAGCACGGCATACGCATCGGCATCCACACGATGTCGGCTGTGAATGTGGCCGAGGTCGCGCCCCATGTTCGCGACGGCGTCGACCGCTACCTCTGGGGCCATATGGACGCCTGCAAGAAGCTCGGCGGCGAATGGATGGTCATCCACGCGGGTTATCACTTCACGTCCGATGTGAAGATGCGTATGGACGCCGGGCTCGCGCGCATTCAGCGCATGACCGAATATGCCGAGAAAATCGGCCTGAAACTCCTGCTCGAAAACATGAACTGGGAGCCGGACGACGCCGAGGTGCACTACCTCGCGCACAACGTCGAGGAAACGAAGTTCTACTTCGACCGCCTCGACTCGCCCAATCTGCGCTGGGCCTTCACGGCCAATCACGCCCATATTGTCGAAGACGGCGTCGATGCCTTCCTCGATGCGTTCGATATCGGCCGCTGCGACGAAGTCCGCCTCGCCGATTGCTGGCGGAACGGCAAGGAAGAGCATCTCTTCCCCGGCGACGGCGATTTCGATTTCGTCGATCTCTTCCGAAAGCTCGATCAGAAGGGCTTCAAAGGCCATTACATGAATGTGTGGGGCACGCTCGACGACATGATCCGCGGCCGCGACGTCCTCGCGGAAATGTATCAACCCGCCTGACGGAAACCGGGACGGCCGGCACCACCGGCCGTCCCTCCGAACCAATGAAGATGCCCGACGAACCCCAGCCCTTTGAACCTCCAGCGGCAGACGGCTACGATGCCGACCGCATCGGAATCGTGAGGCAGGGCTTGGAATCGGCAACGCGCGGCGATCGCATTTTTCGCGAGATCGAATTCGAGATCATCAGCGGGCGCCTTCCAATGGGCACAAAGCTCGGCGAGGAGACATTGGCTTCGCGCTTCGGCGTGAGTCGCGGGCCCCTGCGCGAGGCACTGCGCCGCCTGGAAGGCGGAGGGCTCGTTGTGCGCCTGCCTCATCTCGGCGTCCGCGTCGTCAGCCTTTCGCGCGCCGATCTCATCGAGGTCTACGAGGTTCGCGAAGTGCTTGAAGGCCTCGCCGCGCGCCTCGCCGCGACCCACATGGCCGAGACGGCCTTGCAGAACATAGAACAGCTGATCGAACGCGATCTTGCGATCGTCAACGCCGAGGGGCACGTCTATCCGCGCGCCTTCGGCGACGAGGACATCCACTACCTGATCGCCGACGGTTCAGGTTCGTTCCTCTTGCGCCGGCTTCTGTGCGGGGATCTGTATTCGCTCATCCGCCTGTGCCGCTACCGCTCGACCGAGAACGACCAGTCTCCGGCCTATCGCGACCATGTACGCATCGTCGACGCCATCCGGAACCGCGACGGCGAAATGGCCGAAATCCTCATGCGGCGGCATATCCGCTCGGCACGCGAGCGCCTGAAATACATCGAGATCCCCGATGCGTCGGCCGAGTCTTCGGATGGAGCCAACATTCTGCGTGAGCTGAAAACGGTCGCCACGCATCTGGCGGGCGGGGACAAGTAACCGCCGCCCTGCCGGTTCGACAAGCAGGCGGGCACCTATCTCAGGGACGGGGACACATCCCCGACCGAGGTGCGGACTTCCAGCATGTGATCGCGCATCCAGCCCGCCGCCGCGTCGGGCTTGTTCTCGAGGATCGCGATGACAACCTTTTCGTGCTCGGCGACGGACAGCATCAGACGTCCGATCGACCGGAACTGCGCCTTGCGGAACGGGGCCAGACGGTTGCGGACGCCCATGGTGACTTCGGCGAGGAACCGGTTGCCGCTGATCTCGTAGACCGTCTCGTGAAAGCGGATGTTGGCCGCGTAATAGACATCGATGTCCCCGCCTTCGGCCGCCGCGCGGCAGGCTTCGTGCGCATCCCGCAGCTTCTCGCGCCAGGCGGAGACCGATTGCTGGGCCGCATAGCGCGCGCAGAGCGCCTCCATCTCCGCCATCACGACGAACATTTCGGTGAGCTGTTCGGGCGTGAAGCGGGGAACGAGCGCGCTGCAATGGGGCTTTGCCGTCGCAAAACCGATGGCCTCGAGCTGGCGGATCGCCTCGCGGATGGGTGTGCGCGACACCTCGAAGCGCTGCGCGAGCGAGGCTTCGTCGAGCACCGAGCCCGGGCCGATCACCCCGCGGGCAATCTCATCCGCGAGCGTCATCCGGACGCGGTCCGCCGCTGTTTGCTTTACTTTGGCTGCCATCGGGGTGCCTGATACCGGGTCTGGCTCGGGGCGTCGAGATGAGGAAACCGCCAAGCTCACAGTGCCGGTTCCGCCCGATTTATATATTCACGCCAGCCGCCGAATTCCGAGATGTCGCGCGAGTTTTCGACCGCAATCGGCTCGACAAGGAACCCCTTGCAGAGAACCCCGTCGGCCAGTTCGACCGTGCCGATGCACAAAGGCGCGGGAACGCGGGAGACGAAGGCGCCGAACCCCCGCAGATCGAGCCGCCACACCTCGACATTCAGCGAGGCGCCGTTCTGGGCGACGCGCAGCATTCCGGGCTTCGGAGGCACCGTGCCGTCCAGCGCGAACAAACGGTAAAGCGGTGCCGTGCGGTCGGCGCGGCGGAAGCTGGCACCCAGCGCGACAAGCTCGTCGTTGAGCGGCAGGCCGGACAGGTGAGCTCCGACGACGACAATATCTGCAAATTCGGAATCCACGTTTCCCTCGATTTTTATTTTCGTTGACACAAAGGCGGGACCGCGGCGCGGCCCCGCCGATTGTCGTTACTGTGCCTGCGCGGCCTTGATGTCGAGACCGTCCCACGCCTTGACGACAATGTCATCGGTGAGAATGGTGGCGAGATCCACCGGGCCTGCCAGGGCTTTCTGCTCGCCCTCGCCGAGCTGCAGATAATCCATATAGGTCTTCCAGGCGGCGGGGATGAACGTGCCGTGCTTCGTCACGCTCGCCGGGGCGGTGTAATAGGTCTTGACGAGCGCCCAATATTCCGGCGCGACCGGATTGTTGCCAAGCGAGGCGGCGGCATATTTCGTCTTCAGCAGCTCGAAAGCGGCGTCCGAATTGGCCATGCCCCAGGCCCAGCCCTTGATGGTCGCGCGAATGAACTTCACAAGCAGCTCAGGGTCCTTGTCGTAGGTCTCGGCGCGTACCGACAGCGCATCGCCCGGGAAAGCGGCGATGGCGGGCGGCGTGATGGAGCGGGCCTTGATACCCTGTGGCGCAAGAAGCAGAAGATCGCGCTTCGCGCCCGCATAGGCCTGGATGCGGCCCTCGGTGAAGGAACGCACCGTGGTGGGATCACCCTCCCCCGCAACAACCATGCGCACATCCATCGGCTTCAGACCGGCTTCGATGATCGAGGCGCGCGACATCGGAACTTCGCCGCCCGCGAGATCCGACAGGCCGAGCGTCTTGCCCTTCATGTCGGCCATCGTCTTCACGTCGCTTTCGGCGGGAACGACGACATCGAACGTGTCGGGGTAATAGATCTGCATGATCGATTTCAGCGGAAATCCGCGCTGGACCGTCTGCATCGTCGCGGCCGAGGAGAAGATGCCCCAATCGACATTGCCCGCCGCGAGCTGGCGCGCCGCATCCGACGAACCCTTCGAATAGTTCAGCGTAACGTCAAGGCCCTCGTCCTTGTAGAAGCCCTTTTCGATCGCGATGAAGATCGGAAAGACCTGCGCTGTCGGGCCGCCCTGCGCGGTGACGCCGTTGAACTTCACGAGGTCCTGCGCCGCGGCGCCGAATGTCATGACGAGCGACATCGCCGCGCCCATCACGCCTGCTTTCAGAATATCTGTCTTTAACATCGGTCCCGTCTCCTTGTCGTGGTGTACGTCTTGTTGGTACTGGGACCGGCCGGCACAAGCGCCGGCCGGGAGGTCGGCGCTCAGAGTTGCTTCCAGAAGATGACCCGGCTTTCGAGCCACTCGATCAGCTGGTAGACGATGAGCGTGAACAGCGAGAGGATGATGATCAGCGAGAACACGCCCGCTATGTCGAGCTGGAAGTTCATCGCATAGATCAGATAGCCGATGCCGGCCGAGGCGCCGACGAACTCGCCGACGATCACGCCTAGTACCGCCAACGTCCAGCACAGCTTGACGCCCGCCATCATGATGGGAAGCGCATTCGGCAGAAGGAGATAGCGGAAGGTCTTCCAGCGCCCCGCCGTGAGCGAGCGCATCAGCTTGACCGCGTTCGGATCGACCGAGGACAGGCCTGTCAGCGTGTTGAGGAACATCGGAAAGAAGCTCATCACCACGGCAATCGCGATCTTGGACGCCATGTCGAAGCCGAACCAGGTGATGAAAATCGGCGCCAGAACGATCTTCGGCGGCGCCTGAAGCGCGACGAGATAGGGATAGATCGTTGCACGTACGGTCTCGAACATCGCAACGCCGACGCCGAGAATGACGCCGCTCGCAAGGCCGAGCGCAAAGCCCCACAGGATCTCCTGCAACGTGACCCAGACATTCGGCCAGAAATAATCGGCTCCCATCACGCGCAATGTCGCGTGGAAGGTGGCGGCGGGCGACGGAATGATCAGCGCGTGGACGAAGCCGCCGGTCGTTGCAATGTGCCAGGCCAGAAGAACAAAGATGCCGAAGCCCGCGGCAAGTGCCCGGTTCAGAAGCATCTTTCGAAACTGCTTCTTTCGTTCGTTTTCGATGAAGCGGTCGATGGTGGCCGCATGGGGCGCGGGTTCGATCATGTCGACGGTCGCCTGAATGGTCATGGATGTTTCCTTTCGCCGATGCGTCAGTGGTCGACGCCGAGCATGCGGCGGATGTCGAAGACGAGTTCGCTGAAGCGGGGATCGCGCATGACATCGGTCCGGCGCGGGCGCGGCAGATCGACCTCGATGATGCCTTCGAGGCGGCCGGGGCGCGGCGTCATGACAAAGATGCGATCGGAGAGGAACACCGCCTCGCCGATATTGTGCGTGACGAACACAACGGTCTTGCGCGTCTTTTCCCAGATGCGCAGCAGCTCGACATTCATCGTCTCGCGGGTGAATTCGTCGAGCGCGCCGAACGGCTCGTCCATGAGAAGGACGCGCGGGTCGTGGGCAAGAAGACGGGCCAAGGCCACGCGCTGGCGCATGCCGCCGGACAGTTCGGCCGGATAGCGATCTCCGAACCCGTTCAGCCCGACCATGTCGAGAAGCTCGTCGCAGCGCGCGGCCTGTTGCTTCGCGCTGAGACCGAGAATGATGCCGGGAAGCCGGACGTTTTCGCGCACGGTGCGCCAGGGGAACAGCACCGATGTCTGGAACATCATGCCAAGGTCCGGCCGTGGCGCGTCGTGGTGCTTTCCGGCGAGGATGAGCGTGCCGTCGGACTTTTCTTCCAGCCCGCCGAGGATCGACAGAAGAGTGGACTTCCCGCAGCCGGACGGGCCGACAAGCGAGATGAACTCGCCCTCCTTGATCTCGAACGAGACATTGTCGAGAGCGACGAGCGGGCCTGTCGCCGTTGCGTAGACCTTGCTGAGTTTCTGGCCGTCGATCAGGGCAGCGGACACCGGGCACCTCCTATTGCATACAATATTGAATGCAACATGTGTGCCAGCGTGGCATCGGTGAAAACCGGTCCGATCAGGCCGAAAGCGCGCATTGGTCTGCCCAATTGCTCGCCACCCGGATCATGTTTCAGGCGATGGAGGCAGCGGTGCCGGCCGTCACGCGGCGAGCGAAGAACGCCACGCACTCGGCCAGCGGGTGCGCTGAAACCGTTTCATCCGATCCTGTAACCGTATCGGATGTCCGCGTGCGCCGTTCTTTCGCGCAATCTGTGGGGGTTTTCCGTCCACGGAGCTGAGCGGCCGATGACGAACGGGCGTATCTGCCTTGCGATCTGCACCGCGATACTGACAATTGCCGCACTCTATCTCGCGCGCTCCGTGCTGGCGCCGGTGGCGTTCGCGCTCTTTATCATCGCCCTTCTGTGGCCGATGCAGCGCAGGCTTCAGAGCCTGATGCCGCGGCTGCTGGCGATGATCATCGCGGTTCTCGTGGCGATCCTTGTCATCGCCGTGCTGTCGTCGATGGCGGTGTGGGGCTTCGGGCGCGCGGCGCAATGGCTCGTCGCCAACGGCGCACGGTTCCAGGCTTTTTACGCCGACACGGCGGCCTGGCTGGAAACGCACGACTTCTATGTGGCCAGCATCTTCGCCGACCATTTCAACGTCTCCTGGCTGATCCGCCTCGTCCAGCAGATCAGCGGCCGCTTCCATACCATCCTCGTCTTCATGGTCGTGACGCTTGTGTTCGTCGCGCTGGGCCTCATCGAGATCGAGGCCACGGGCCGCAAACTGGCCGCGTTGCCCGACCGGCAGACCGGCGCCGCGCTCATCGCGGCATCACGCGACATCTCCGCCAAATTCCGGCGCTATATGGTCATCCGCACGATCATGAGCGTCGCCACCGGGCTTTCCGTCTGGGCGCTGGCGCGGGCGATCGGCCTTGATCTTGCGCTTGAATGGGGCGTGATCGCCTTCGTCCTGAATTACGTCCCGTTTCTCGGGCCGCTGGTCGCCTCGCTCTTTCCGACCTTCTTCACGGCCGCGCAGACGGAATCCTGGCAATTGGCGCTCGCCGTGTTTCTCGCGCTCAACGCGGTCCAGTTCGTGCTCGGAAGCTATCTCGAACCGCGCATTGCGGGAGCCGCGCTGTCGCTGTCGCCCTTCATGGTGCTGTTCGCGGTGTTCTTCTGGACGTTCCTGTGGGGAATTCCGGGGGCCTTTATCGGCGTGCCCATACTGATTGCATGCGTGACTTTGTTCGCGCGGACGCCGCTGCTGCAGCCGCTGGCGGGCTTGATGGCCGCAGATGCAAGACCGGCGGCGGCTGAATGAGCACCGCATGCGCATGTACCGCGCACGGACACGGGAGGCGACGATGGATCTCCTTGGCATCTTGATTTGTCTTGTCCTTCTGATGTGGCTCGCCTTTCAGGGATGGAGCGTGCTCATTCTCGCGCCCGCGGCGGCGATGATCGTGGCGCTGTCGGCAAACGAGCCCGTTCTGGCGCACTGGACACAGACATTCATGGGCGGTGCGGCCCGCTTCATCGCGCAGTTCTTTCCGATCTTCCTGCTCGGGGCGCTGTTCGGGAAGTTGATGGATGCCTCGGGCTCCATCGCCGCGATCGCCGATTTCATGAGCCGCGCGCTTGGACCGAAGCACGCCATCGTGGCGGTCGTCCTCGTCGGTGCGATCATTACCTATGGCGGGGTCAGCCTGATCGTGTCTTTCTTCGTGCTCGCGCCGATGGCGCAGCAATTGTTCCGGCACGCCGACATTCCGCGCCGTCTCATGCCTGCCGCCATCGGGCTCGGGGCTTTCACCTTCACGATGTCGGCCATGCCCGGCGCGCCGGCGGTGCAGAACGCTATTCCGATCCCCTATTTCGGCACGACGCCCTTCGCCGCACCCGGCCTTGGCCTGTTCGCCTCCGGCGTCATCCTGACATTGGGACTTTGGTGGCTCCACCTCGTCGCCGCGCGCGCCCGCACGGCTGGCGAAGGCTTCGGCGATCCGGACACCGCGTCGGTCGGCGCAACCGTCTCGCCCACGCGCATCCGCGAGCTTGCGACCGCCGAAGGCGAGTTCGACCCCGCCGAGATGCGGGATCGAACCGCGCCCCGCTCCCTGCCCAGCCTTGCTTTCGCGCTCGCGCCGCTCGTCGTCGTGCTGACCGTCAATTTCGTGATGAGCCTGTTCGTCCTGCCGCTGATCGATGCGTCCTACCTTGCCGACCCGCGTTGGGGACCGACCTCGCTCGGACGGGTCGGCGGCGTCTGGGCCGTCATTACCGCGCTGGCCGCCGCCATCGCCGTCGCTCTCCTAATCAACCGGCGCCGGGTGCCGAACATCCGCGATGTGGTGGATGCGGGCGCCAACGCCTCCGTGCTGCCGACGCTCAGCGTCGCGAGCCTCGTCGGGTTCGGGGCCGTGGTGGCGGCCATGCCCGCCTTCGCGCAGGTGCGCGATGTCATGCTGACGCTCGAAGGCGGCCCGCTGATCTCGCTGGCGGCGTCCGTGAACGCGCTCGCCGCCCTCACCGGCTCGGCATCGGGCGGGCTTACCATTGCGCTCGGCGCACTTGGCGAGAACTTCCTGCGGCTCGCCGCCGAACAGGGCATCAGCCCGTCCCTGATGCACCGCATCGCCGTCATGGGATCGGGAACGTTGGATGCCCTGCCCCACAACGGCGCCGTTATCACACTGCTTTCGGTGTGCGGCACGACCCATCGCGCGGCCTATGCGAACCTTGCGATGACCGTCATCGCGGGGCCGTTGATCGCGCTCTCGCTCGTCATCGGCATCGGCAGCCTTGTCGGATCGTTCTGAGGCTTTTTCGGACGCCGTTACCGTAAACGTTACAGTTACAAAATTGGCGGCCCGCAGACTTCCTGCCAACGTGGCTTCAACCGCGTTCCCGTGGCCCGTCGGGTTCCGTCCGCAAGCGTCAATCGTCGGGCAAAGCCGCTTTCGCATCCGGAGCCAAACGATGACGACTTCCACCATGGAATCCGCGCCCGCGGCGTCGCAACCCACGCAAAAGCTTGCTCTTCCTGTCCTGACGGCAATGGTCATCGGCTCCATGGTCGGAGCGGGCATCTTTTCGCTGCCCCGCACCTTCGGGCAGGCCACCGGCCCGTTCGGCGCGCTCATTGCCTGGGTCATCGCAGGCGGCGGCATGTACATGCTCGCGCGGGTGTTTCAGACGCTTGCCGCGCGAAAGCCAGAAATGGATGCCGGTGTCTACGCCTATGCGCGGGCCGGCTTTGGCGACTATCCGGGCTTTCTTTCGGCGTTCGGATACTGGATCGGCAGCTGCATCGGCAACGTGTCGTACTGGGTGCTGATCAAGTCGACGCTCGGCGCGTTCTTCCCGATGTTCGGCGACGGCAACACGGTCATCGCCATCGTGGTCGCGTCCGTCGGCATCTGGCTGTTCCACTTCATGATCCTGCGCGGGACGGAGCAGGCCGCGTTCATCAACACGGTCGTCACGATCGCAAAGATCATCCCGATCCTCGTCTTCATCGCGATCCTGCTCTTTTCGTTCAAATTCGACCTTTTTCAGGCCAATTTCTGGGGCGGCCCGGGCATGACCGCCGGGCTGTTCGAGCAGGTCCGCGCGACCATGCTCGTCACGGTGTTCGTCTTTCTGGGCATCGAGGGGGCCAGCGTCTATTCGCGCTTTGCCAAGAAGCGCTCGGATGTCGGCACGGCAACCATCCTCGGATTTCTCAGCGTCACCTGCCTGATGGTTCTCGTGACGCTCCTGCCCTACGGAGTTCTGGACCGCGCAGACATCGCCGGCATGCGCCAGCCGTCCATGGCGGCGGTTCTTGAAGCGGTTGTCGGCCATTGGGGCGCGATCTTCGTCAGCGTCGGGCTCCTCATTTCCGTGCTCGGCGCCTATCTGGCCTGGTCGCTGATCTGCGCCGAAGTGCTGTTCACGGCGGCGAAGACGGACGATATGCCGAAGCTGTTCGCCCGGCAAAACGAAAACCGCGTTCCGGTCGCAGCCCTCTGGCTCACCAACATCATCGTCCAGCTGATCGTCATCAGCACCTACTGGTCGCGCGACGCCTTCTCGCTGATGCTCAATCTGACGAGTTCGGTCTCGCTGATCCCGTATCTGTTCGTGGCTGCGTTCGGCGTCCTCATCGCCCGGCGCGGCGAGACCTACGACGTGCGCCCCGAAGAGCGTAACCGCGACCTCATCATCGCCGCCATCGCCGCCGTGTACACACTGTTCATGATCTATGCCGGCGGCATGAAATATGTGCTGCTGGCCTGCATCCTCTACGCGCCGGGGACGGCCCTCTATTTCTGGGCGCGGCGTGAACAGAACAAGAAGCTTTTCACCCCGATCGAATGGATCGTCTTCGCCGCCGTCATCGTGCTTTGCGTCGTCGGCATTCACGGCCTTGCCACCGGCTACATCACTCTCTGACCAACGGAGTCTGTCATGTCCAAATCGTCAATCATGGAACGGCCCGACCAGGAGAGCGCAACCAAGGCCGGATATGGCGTGCATTCGGAGGTCGGCGTCCTGCGCAAGGTTCTCGTCTGCGCGCCCGGCCTCGCGCACACGCGCCTGACGCCGACAAATTGCGACGATCTTCTCTTCGACGACGTTCTGTGGGTACAGAACGCAAAGCGGGACCATTTCGACTTCATGACCAAGATGCGCGATCGCGGCGTCGATGTCGTCGAAATGCACAACGCCCTCGCCGACACCCTGGCCATTCCCGAAGGGAAGGCCTGGCTGCTCGACCGCCAGATCGTGCCGAATGAAGTCGGCCTCGGCCTCGTGGAAGACACCCGCGCCTTTCTCGACAGCCTCGAGCCGCGGCAGTTGGCCGAGTTCATGATCGGCGGTCTTGCCGCAACCGATGTTCCGGATAAATACGCCTCGAAATATCTGGCGATGGTGCAGGAATCGACCGGCGGCCGCGAATATCTTCTGCCGCCGCTGCCGAACACGCTCTACACGCGCGACACGACCTGCTGGATCTATGGCGGCGTCACGCTCAACCCGCTGTTCTGGCCGGTGCGGCGCGAGGAAACGCTGCTCACCACCGCGATCTACAAGTTCCATCCCGATTTCGCCGGAAAGGTGAATGTGTGGTGGGGCGATCCGACGGAGAATTTCGGATCCGCGACGCTGGAGGGCGGCGATGTTCTTGTCCCGGGCAACGGCGTCGCCATCATCGGCATGAGCGAACGCACGTCACGGCAGGCCATCACCCAGCTTGCCGCACGCCTGTTCGAAACCGGCGGCGCAAAGCATGTCATCATCGCCGCGATGCCGAAGCTCCGTGCGGCGATGCATCTCGACACGGTCTTTACGTTCTGCGACCGCGATCTCGTCTCCCTGTTCCCGAACATCGTCTACAACATGCACGCGATCTCGCTTCGACCCAACGGCGGAAAGGTCGATGTCACGGTCGAGAAAAAGCCGTTTGTCGATGTCGTCGCGGAAGCGCTCGGGCTGAAGAAATTGCGGGTTGTCGAAACCGGCGGCGATTCCTACGCAACCGAGCGCCAGCAATGGGACAGCGGCAACAATTACGTCGCCGCCGCACCCGGCGTCGTCTTCGCCTATGACCGCAACACCTATTCCAACACGCTTCTGCGCCAGCAGGGTGTGGATGTCATCACCATTGTGGGCGCCGAACTCGGGCGCGGGCGCGGCGGCGGCCATTGCATGACCTGCCCGCTGATACGCGATCCCGTGGATTTCTGATGCGTGCCACAGGGCGACGAAGCGTCACCGGCACTGGTTGGGCGGACGGGTCTTTTGGTCAGGAAAACGCGCATGAACAGGCGAGGTCCAGGACATGCTTCGGTCGGCGCCGGTCGATCGCGCCTCGTCACCCTTTCATCCGCCATCATTCTTGCGGCATTTCTTCTGGCGGGCTGCGACAGCGCGGAGGATGCTCCTGCTCCGCACATTCGTCCGGTGCGCATCGTCACGGTCGAACGCCAGCCCGCGGGAAGCACGATCAGCCTGACCGGCACGGTTCAGGCGCAGACCGAGGTCGATCTGTCGTTCCGCATTGAGGGACGGCTGGTCGAGCGGCGCGTCAATGTCGGCGACACGGTGAAAGCCGGCGATGTCATTGCGCGGCTCGATCCGCAGAACGAACAGAATTCGGTGCGCGCGGCACGGGCGGCGGTTGCGGCGGCTGCCGGACAGGCAGCGGAAGCGCGCAACGATTACCAGCGCCAGAGCCAGCTTCTCAGCGGCGGCTGGGTCTCCAAGGCCCGCTACGACCAGGCCCAGCAGGCCCGGCAAACCGCCGAGGCCCAGCTCGACAGCATGCACGCCCAGCTCAGCATCGCCGAGGACCGTCTCGGATACACCGAACTCGTCGCCGATGCGGACGGAACCGTCACGACGCGCGGCGCCGAACCCGGCGAAGTCGTGCGGGCCGGGCAGATGATCGTCCAGTTGGCACGCAAGGACGGCAAGGATGCCGTGTTCGACGTGCCGCCGCAGGTCAAGGACCAGGCGCCCGCCAATCCCGAGATCGAGGTCTCGCTGACCATGGACCCGGCGGTCCGCGCGGAGGGCCGCGTGCGCGAGGTGTCCCCCCGCGCAGACCCCGCCACCGGCACGTTTCAGGTGCGCGTCGGCCTCAGCGAACCGCCCCCGCAGATGCGGCTCGGCTCGACCGTGACCGGGCGCATGACCATCGACCGCGATGCCGGCATTTCGATCCCCGCCACCGCGCTTGGCGGCAGCGACGCGCAGCCGAGCGTGTTTGTTGTCGATCCGCAGACCATGGAGACACAGATCCGGCCCATCGAGATCGCGCGCTTCGACCAAACGCGCGTTCTGATCTCGAGCGGTCTGGAGCCGGGCGAAATTGTTGTGACGGCCGGTGTGCAGGCGCTCCGCCCGGGTCAGAAAGTACGCTTTCCGGGAGCCGGGTCATGATGGGGCCCAACCTCTCGGAATGGTCGATCCGGCGGCCTTCCCTGATCCTGTATCTGATGCTCGCGGCCATTGTCGGCGGCACATTGGCCTTCCTGCAGCTCGGCCGCGCGGAAGATCCGGCCTTCACCTTCCGGACCATGGTCGTACAGGCCTCATGGCCGGGGGCCACGATCGAGGACACGCTGCAGCAGGTGACGGAGCGCATCGAGCGCGCGGTTCAGGAAACGCCGCAGATCGATACGGTCCGCAGCTACACGCGGCCCGGCGTGACCACGATCTTCGTCGACCTCAAGGGCTCGACGCCGCCGGGCGATGTGGAAGATCTGTGGTATCAGGTGCGCAAGCGCGTCGGCGACATACGGCACACGCTCCCGGCCGGCATTGCCGGGGTCGGCTTCAACGACGATTTCGGCGATACATACGGCATCATCTACGGCCTCGTTTCGGACGGCTTCACCGACCGGCAGGTGCGCGATTATGCCGAGGACATCCGCTCGAAGCTGCTGCTCGTTCCCGACGTGTCGAAGATCGAAATACTCGGCGTGCAGGACGAGCGGATCTTCGTCGAATTCGCACCCGACCGGCTCGCGGCGCTCGGGCTCGACTACCCCTCGCTGATCTCGACCCTTCAGGCGCAGAACGTGGTGCGCCCTTCCGGCGTCATCGAGACCGGCCTGGAACGGCTGTCGCTGCGTGTCTCCGGCGCTTTCGAGACCGCGGACGACGTGGCCAATGTCAATATTTTCGCCGATGGGCGGCTCGTGCGTCTTGGCGACATCGCCGAAGTGCGTCGCGGCTATGCGGACCCGCCGCAGCCTTTGTTCCGCGTCAACGGCCGGCCCGCCGTCGGCATCGCCATCGCGATGCGGGATTCCGGGGACATCCTCGCGCTCGGCCGCAACATCAAGACCGCGATGAACGGCATTGTCGCCGATCTGCCGATCGGCATCGAGCCGGTCGTCGTCGCCGACCAGGCGGTGACTGTCGACACCGCGATCAACGAATTCACCACCTCGCTGTGGCAGGCGATCGCCATCATCATTGTCGTCAGCTTCTTCAGCCTCGGCGCCCGGCCCGGCGCGGTCGTCGCGCTCGCCATCCCGCTGACGCTCGCCATCGTGTTTGCACTGATGGCGGTCTTCGGCATCGACCTTCACCGCGTCTCGCTCGGCGCGCTCATCATCGCGCTGACGCTTCTGGTGGACGATGCCATGACGACGGTCGATGCAATGATGCGGCGGCTGTCCGCTGGCGACAGCAAGGAACAGGCCGCGACGTTCGCCTACCGTGCGCTCGCGACACCGATGCTGGCGGGAACTCTGGTCACGATCACGGGCTTCGTGCCCATCGGCTTCGCAAAAAGCAGCGCCGGGGAATACACGTTCTCAATCTTCGCCGTCGTCGCCATCGCGCTTGTCGTGTCGTGGTTCGTCGCGGTTCTCTTCGCACCGCTTATCGGCATGGCCATCGTGAAGGCGCCGGCGAAAACCGCATCGGACCGTCCCGGACTGCTCGAGCGAATCTATGTGCCCTTCCTGACCTTCGCGATGCGTGCGCGCTGGATCACCATTGCCCTGACGATTGGCCTGTTTGCTGTGTCGGTGTTCGCGCTGCGTTTCGTTCCCCAGCAATTCTTTCCGGCATCCGACCGGCCCGAACTGATCGTCGATCTCACGTTGTCCCAAGGCGCGTCGATCTATGCCGCCGACGATGCCGCAAAACGTCTGGACGCCGTGCTGACGGGCGATCCTGACGTGGCGCACTGGAGCAGCTATGTCGGACGTGGCGCGATCCGGTTCTACCTGACGCTGAACGTGCAGCTTCCCAACGATTTCTTCACCCAGACGGTCATCGTGGCCAAGGACGTCGATGCGCGCCACCGCCTGCAGGCCAAGCTTGAAACGGCTCTTGCCGAACGCTTTCCCGACGCGGTTGGCCGCGTCTACCCGCTTGAGCTCGGACCGCCTGTGGGCTGGCCGGTCCAATACCGCGTTTCCGGTCCGGACACGGCCGAGGTGCGCCGCATCGCACTATCCCTTGCACAGACGATGTCCGCACATCCCGACGTTCTGAACATCAATTACGACTGGATGGAGCCGAAGCGGCAATTGCGGATCCGGGTGGATCAGGATCAGGCCCGGCGGCTCGGCCTCAGTTCGGCGAGCCTTGCGGCGACGTTGAACGCGGCGGTGACCGGGACCACGATCACGCAAGTGCGCGATCATATCTATCTGATCGATGTCGTTGCGCGCGCCACCGCCAGCCAGCGCGCCTCCATCGACACCGTCCGCGAGCTTCAGGTTCCGGTGCCGGGCGGCCGCACGGTGGCGCTGGGCCAATTCGCGAGTTTCGAATACGAACAGGCATCTCCGCTCGTCTGGCGGCGCGACCGCGTGCCGACACTTACCGTGCGGGCCGACATCACCCCCGGCGCCCTTGCGGAAGCCGTCGTTTCGGAACTCGACGAGCCCCTGCAGACCTTGAGAGCGGGCCTTCCCGCCGGTTACCGGATCGATCTTGGCGGCATTGCCGAGGAAAGCGCCTATTCGCGGGGCTCCGTGCTCGCTGTCGTGCCGTTCATGCTGCTGCTGACGCTCACGATCCTGATGTTCCATCTGCAGAGCTTCCAGCGCGTCGCGCTCGTTCTCGGCGTCGTGCCGCTGGCCCTGATCGGCGTCGTTTTGGCGCTTCTTCTGTTCAACCAACCGCTCGGCTTCGTCGCCATTCTGGGCATCCTCTCGCTGCTCGGCATGGTCGCTAAGAACGCGGTCATCCTCATCACGCAGATCGAAGCCGACCGGCTGGAAGGCCGGAGCATGTGGGATGCCGTGGTCAGTGCGAGCACCTCGCGAGCACGTCCGATCCTGCTGACGGCGGGATCGACCGTGCTCGGTCTTCTGCCCATTGCCCCGACCGTGTTCTGGGGGCCGATGGCCTTCGCCATCATGGGCGGGTTGATGGTTGCCTCGCTGCTGACGCTTGTGTTCCTGCCGACGCTCTACGTCACCTGGTTCCGCGCGCCGGAAACCACGGCCGAGCAGCGCGAGCCCGACGGCATCAAGCCATCGGGAAGCCCGGCATGATCGCGCGATCGGCATCCGGCCGAAGCCTCGCATCGGCCCGCGCCGTCTTTTACCAGCTTCTGGCCGCGCACGCCCTCGCACTTGTCAGTACGGGTGTCGCAACCATCGCCCTTGCCCTTCTTGCCTATGACATCGCAGGCGCCGAGGCCGGCGCGGTGCTCGGCACGGCGCTCGGCATCAAGATGCTGGGCTATGTCCTCGTCACGCCTCTCGCATCGGCGTTCGTGGAACGGCTGCCGCGCCGCGCCACTCTGGTCATGCTGGACCTCGTTCGCGCCGCGGTGGTCCTCACCCTGCCCTTCGTCTCCCGCGTGATCGAAATCTACATTCTGATCTTCATCTTCCAGGCAGCTTCCGCAACGTTCACCACCTCGATGCAGGCGACCGTGCCGGAACTGCTCCCGGACCGCCATGAATATACGCGCGCCTTGTCGCTGACGCGGCTTGCCGTGGAGCTCGAAAACGTGGTCAGCCCTCTTCTGGCGGCAGCACTTCTGCTCGCGCTCAGCTTCCGCAGCCTTTTCATCCTGACCGTGTTCGGCTTTCTGGTGTCGGCCGCGCTCATTCTCTTTGCCGCGCTGCCGACAAGCCACGCCTCCGGCACCGGGGTGTTGCGCGAGCGCCTGACCCGCGGGTTCCGTACATTCTTCCGGACGCCGCGCCTGCGCGCGCTGATCGCGCTTAATCTCGCGGCGTCGGCGGCGATGGCGATGGTGATCGTCAACACGGTCGTCTATGTGCAGGCAAATCTTGGGATGAGCGATACGGCGACGGCCGCGGCGCTTGCGGTCTACGGCGCGGGATCGGTGGCGGCGGCTCTGCTCGTTCCACGGCTGATGGCCTGGAGCAGCGACCGCTCGGCCATGCTCGCCGGGGGCGCGCTTGCGGCACTGGCCCTTCTGTTCGGAATGGCCATTGCAGGTTATGCCGCGCTGCTGCCGCTCTGGCTTGGTCTCGGTTTCGGCTCGGCGTTGGCGCAAACGCCTGCGGGTGTCCTGATCTGCCGCTCAAGCGGCGAGGACGACCGGCAGAGCCTTTACGCGGCGCAATTCGCCATTTCCAGTCTCTGCCTTCTCGTAACCTACCCGCTCGCGGGCTGGCTTGGCGCGGAAGCAGGAATTCCCGTGACGTTCCTCGCTTTTGGACTTATCGCGGGTGCCGGTGTCGTGGCGGCGGCCAGCGTCTGGCCGCCGCGCGATCGCGCGACTCTGGAGACCTGAAAATGTTGTTACAAAGGTCGCATTTGAGGAGATTGCCATGATATCGAGACGATCTTTCATACAATGGCTGGTCGCGGCTCTGGTGCCCGTTGCCGCCCTCACCGAAGACGCCGACGCCCAGCAGCAGCCGCCCAGACGCGGCAGCGGATCGGGTGGCGGCTCCGGCGGAAGAGGTTCCGGAGGCCGTGGCTCGGGCGGCGGTTCCGGTAATCGCCCAGGCTCGGGCAATCGACCCGGCTCCGGCAATCGCCCGGGTTCCGGCAATCGCCCCGGCGGCGGTTCCGGAAACCGGCCCGGCTCGGGCAATCGGCCAGGTTCCGGCGAACGACCCGGTGGCGGCAGGCCGGGATCCGGCAACAGACCGGGGCGCCCCGGCGACGGAAGACCTGGATCCGGCAACAGGCCGGGACGCCGTCCCTACCGTCGACCCCGGCCAAACCGGCGTCCTCCGCCCGTGCGGTGGGAACGCGTGCCCGCGCGACGCCCCGGTTTCATCTGGGTGCCGGGCTACTGGGCCTGGGACCCGTGGCTGTGGGACTACACCTGGGTTTCGGGTCGCTGGGTCGTGGCTCGCTCTGGCCGCCGCTGGCGTAACGGCAGCTGGTCGTCGCGTGGCGGCAATTGGGTGTGGTCGCCGGGAGTGTGGTATTGACAACGCGCCGCGGGGCCGGGCTGCCGGCCCCGCTCATGCCGGTGCGCCGTCCTGATCCACGGTGCCCCGCATGAGCACGCCCGATACGAAAAAGGTTTCGGTCTTCGTCCTCGCCTCCATGGTGGTCGGCTCGATGGTCGGGGCCGGAATCTTTTCGCTGCCGCAGACCTTCGGACGGGTCACAGGACCTTTCGGCGCAATCGTCTCCTGGATAATCGCGGGCAGCGGCATGCTGACGCTCGCGCTCGTCTTTCAGACCCTCTCGCGCCGCAAGCCCGAACTGGATGCGGGCGTCTACGCCTACGCAAAGGCCGGGTTCGGAGACTATCCCGGCTTTCTGTCCGCTCTCGGCTACTGGACGGTGTGCTGCCTTGGCAATGTCTCCTATTTCATTCTCATCAAATCGACCCTTGGCGCGGTCGTCCCGGCCTTCGGCGACGGCAACACGGTGCAGGCCGTCGCCGCATCGTCCATGCTTCTGTGAACGGTTCATTTTCTGATCCTGCGCGGCGTGCGCCAGGCCGCCTTCATCAACACGGTTGCGACAATTGCCAAGATCATTCCGATCCTTGTCTTCATCGTCATCGTTGCGGCGGCCTTCAAAGCCGATTTGTTCCGCCTCGATTTCTGGGGCACCAGCGAGCCCTCCGTCGCGGCCATCCTCAATCAGGTCCGCGGCACGATGCTCGTGACGGTGTTCGTCTTCGTCGGCATCGAGGGGGCCAGTGTCTATTCCCGCTATGCACGCCGGCGCGAGGATGTCGGCATCGCCACCATATCGGGCTTTCTCGGCGTGCTGGCGCTGATGGTTCTGGTAACGCTCTTGTCCTACGGCGTACTGACGCAATCCGAGCTTGCCGGACTGCGCAATCCGTCGATGGCGGGCGTGCTTCAGGCCGTTGTCGGTCCGTGGGGTGCGATCTTCGTCAGCGCAGGGCTGATCGTTTCGGTGTCAGGCGCCTATCTGTCGTGGTCTCTTCTAGCAGCCGAAGTGCTGTGGTCGGCGGCGCGCACCGGGACCATGCCGTCCTTCCTGCAACACGAGAACCGCAATCAAGTGCCGGCTTCGGCCCTGTGGCTGACCAACGGCCTTATCCAGATTTTCCTCATCCTGACGCTCTTTTTCGACCAGGCGTTCCTGATGGCGCTGAAGCTCACGGGGTCGATGATCCTCGTGCCCTATCTGCTCGTGGCGGCCTATGCGCTCAAGCTGGCATGGACCGGCGAGACCTATGCTGCCGCCGACAACCGCCGCGCCGATTTCATCCTGGCCGCGCTCGCGACCCTCTATGCCGTCGGGCTGATCTATGCCGGTGGTCTCAAATTCCTGCTCTTGTCGACCGCCATTTATGCGCCGGGCACAGTGCTCTACATCATCGCCCGGCGTGAACAGCGCGCGCGCCTTTTCACGCATCGTGAAGCCATCGGTTTCGGCCTTCTTCTCACATGCTGCATCGCTGTCGCGTACGGGCTGACGGTCGGAGCCGTTGCGATTTGAGAGATGGCACCTCCGCCCGTGAGCGGTCGTCAGCGAACGGTCAGCCCGGCGGTTCGCGCCCCATCGATCAGGAGGTCCGACAATTCGGGATCGAAATGAAGAAGGCTGAGGTCCGTGCGCATCTGCAGGCCGTAATCGGGTCTTTGGCGCAGCAATTCCTCCAGATCGCGCATGGCCGCCGCCTGCTGCCCGGCTTTGGCGTGGCTTGCCGCACACAGAACATCCATCAGAGGAATCTGCCCCCGATCCATCCCCTGCAGAAGCTGGTGCGCTTTTTCAAACTGATGGCTCCTGTACGCATCGAGCGCCAATACGAATTGTGCGCCCGGCCGCACACGGCCGGAAAGTTCTTGGGACCGCTCGATGTAAGACAGGCCTCCTTCCCGGTCTCCCCTTACATAGGTCCGAATGCCGACGGCGTACAAAATTTCGGGATCGTTCGGATTGAGCTGAAGCGCCTTTTTGGCCGCGTGATCGGACGCGGCAAAGTCCCCGAGGCGGAAATGGCTGGCAAGAAGCGCAAGTTGTGAAAAGCCCGAACGCGGGTCGAGCTGAACCGCACGCTCGCCGGCGGCAAGCGCCATGTGGGGCAGGTTTTCATCGCGAATGCCGGACATGCGCCACGGCCGTTCCTCATAAAGATAGGCAAGTGCCAAAGCGGCCCACGCATCCGCATAGTCCGGCTCAAAGGCGACGGTGCGCTCAAGGCATGCGCGGACGCGTTTCTGCCGACTCCCATCCGGTGATACGAACAGAGCGCGCGCCTGAAGGACACAGCGATAGCCAATCGCGTTCGACTTGAACTGGGCTGAAATGTCCGACCCGACAATGCCATAAGGTTCCGCGACACGCGAGGCGACGCGGGCCGCAATGCGGTCTTCGAGTTTGTAGGGCAAATTCCCGACGGTCGACTGGTCGAATGTTTCGGACCACACCGTTTCCGACGTCCGGGCGTTCAGAATGCTCCACCAGAACCGCAAGGATCCATCGGTCACGCGGAGATTGGACGTCAATATGTAATCGAGTTCTGCCTGCACCGGTTCACGTGTGCCGCTTGCGCGGCCCTCCCGCACATGAACCAGTTTCAGGCCAGGAAATCGCGACAGGCTGGACACGATGGACAAAGTGAGACCGTCGGCAACGGCGCGGCCTTCCGCCTGCTCTTCCGCGGTGGCAACGGACTCGATGGCCAGAACCGGCACATCGCGCGAACTCCCATTTTGCGACGGCAGGAGCCAGAAAAGACCTGCGAAGATCAGGCCCCCGATCGCCAGTCCTGCGAGCTGTTTGCGGGACACAGAAACGGCAGGATGGAGGCTCTTGCGCCCCCCGGACCGGCCCGGCGTTTCGCCGGGAGCATCCGCATCATCTGGACTTTTGGCCTCGGCGTGACCGCTTTGTTGCGGCTCCCGCCATCGATAAAAGTGCGGGACATAACCGCCTTTCGGCAAGTCGATGCGTGTGTCCGCCTTGACGCCATCCTGCGCGTAATAATCCGCGAGAGCGCCGCGCAGACGCACGGCCTCGATGCGCACGATTGGATCGGAGATGCTGTCGAACGTTGGTGCGCGCCCGAACACATCGACCGCGATCGTGTATGACTTGATCCGCGCTTCCCGCCCGGCCAAAGTCTCCTCGACGACGAATCGCAGAAACCGGCGGTTCCGCTCCGACATATGAAGACGATCATCCGAAAGGAGCTGATCCAGAGCCGTGCTGATCTCATCGGACCCGATGGCGTCCCGACGTTCTGTACTTACTACGTCGCCATCGGCGCAACCCGTTCCGGGAGACGCGCGCGGTTCGTGCAGGGCATGGATAGGACGCATACTTGCCCATCCCTCTCTCGCCGGGATGCGGTCCGCATCTCGCGATCAATATGAACCCGTCTGCTGCTGTCGCCTGTAACGGTATCATATTCGGCAGTGCTGTACAGAGCCGGCACAGACCCCGCGCGTGCGGCTTCTTTTCTGGTTAAAACGGGTGGCTCCAAATTGGTGCAAATGAAGCGCAAAACAGCCGGAGCTGCGGTCCGACCGGGATGGTCGGGCTGTCATCCTCTTCAAACTGAAAGAGAAAGCTGTGCGCATGACGATCCGAGCTCCGCACAGCCCGCGCAGCCGGGGCGCTGCATTCTGTAACTGTTACATCTGCGCCGGTAACTTCCGGCGGACCTGCTCTTTCACCGACACTGCTTTTTCGCGGCCGGAACATGCCCGGAGATGCGGAGAATCTGTATGGGCCGTCTTACCGACAGTCTGCATTCCTTCTGCACCGTGATCGCGGCAAGACCCGACGGGCACTTCGCTTTTTGCCTTTATCTGCAGCCCATGCACAACGAGATCGCTGCGGCGCATCCGCATTCTCTCACGGTTCTGCCAACTTGCGGGGGGCCATCATGAACCCTCTGGCATCATGGAATGAAGGTCCGGCCAAAAGCGCGATCTTCGATTTCGTAGCGCGCGTAACGGACGAAAGAAGCACGGATTTCGTGCCCGTGGCCCGGCGCATCGCCGTGTTCGACAACGATGGCACCCTATGGTGCGAATATCCGATGCAGACCCAAGTCTATTTCGGTTTCGCCCAACTGGCGGGACTGGTCGAAAAAGATCCTGAACTGAAGAAGCGCCAGCCGTACAAGGCCTTCCTCGAACACGATCTTGAAACGCTCCACAGGCTCGGCAAGAAGGCCGTCTTCGAATTTGCCTTCGCAACCCATGCCGGCATGACCGTTACGGAGTTTGACGCGCATGCGCGCGACTGGTTCGAAAGCGCCCGCAATCCGAAACTCGACCGGCTTTTCCTGAAATGCGTGTACCGCCCACAGGTCGAACTTCTCGATTATCTGCGGGCCAACGGCTTCAAGCCGTTCATCGTCTCCGGCGGCGGCATCGACCTCATCCGCGCCTTCGCCGAGACGGCCTATGGTATACCGCCGGAACAGGTGATCGGCTCAAGCCTGCACATGAAGATCGAGGCGAGCGGGACGACGGTCAATCTTCGCAAGCTTCCCAAGCTCCACAGCTTCGACGACCGTGAGGAGAAGGTCGTCAATATCGGCCTGCACATCGGGTGCCGGCCGATCCTGTGCTTCGGCAATTCGGACGGCGATCTCGCCATGATGCGCTACACCATGACCGGCGACGGTCCGCGCTTCGCGCTTCTCCTCCACCACGACGACGCCGCGCGGGAATTCGCCTACGACCGCGACTTCAAGCTCAGCCCTCTGCGGGAGGCGCTCGAAACCGCCGCCGAACATCGCATCCAGGTTGTCAGCATGGCCAAGGACTGGAGCGAGGTGTTCGTGTGATGAACGCGACCGATCGCAGCGGCACGGTTGAAAAACGACAGAAGGGACGATCGCACTGACCCAAGGGCTGGGACAAAGGAGATACAACATGCGTATCCGAACAGCATCTTTCCTCGCTTGCGCGCTGGCCGTCATGCTGCATGGCGGGCCAGCGTCCGCCAACCATCCCGCCCAGATCGGCACATCGGTCTGGACCGGCGAATTCGCCCATGAGGATGCGGCGTTCACCGAAGCCCAGGCCAGGCGGCGCACGACGACGCGCGTCGGGCCACGCGGCAACGTCACCAGGCGTACTGTCGTCAGGCCGGGTGTGAGACCGGTCAGACCCGGACCGTGGGTGCGCCCCGGCTATCGGTGGCGCCCAGGTGGCGCGATCGCAGCCGGTGCCGCGCTCGGCTTTGTCGCGGCGGGAACGGCCGCCGCTTGGGCAGGCCCGGCGCCCGCACGCGGGATGTGCTGGTACTACACCGACCGAAGCCGCCGGAACGGCTTCTGGGACTACTGCCCCCGCTGATCCTGTACGGCATAGCGAGGCGTCCGCGCCTCGCTACCTTCGCCTTGGCAAAAGCATGTCGTTACGCGGTGAAACCCATCCCCGAAATTTTGGCGGACCGCACGACCTTGTGCAGCACCTGCGGAAATTAAGATATTCCCGCCGGGGCCGCTCCATCATCGGCCCTGCTCTTTACCACCCCGCACCGGACCACCGAGCGACGAGCGTCATCCCCTAGAACATTGCGACTGCTGGATATTGCCGGAACTGGCGTCCCCCCAAGCATTCGCGCCACGGAATGACAGATTTACTTCGGTGCGACCCCGGAAATTAAATATATAACAATTTTAAGTTTACGACTTTTGTATAATCGGGCTACGTTGGTCACCCAAGCGCCGCGGGGGGATAAAGGCCGGGAGGCCACGATGGTACGCGCGTCTGTAGCGTTGGTGGATGAGCACCCTCTTTTCCTGGCTGGGCTTTCCAGCCTTCTCACGGTGACCGGCGGCTATTCGGTCGTTGCGACAGGACGGTCCTTCGCGGACGCGAAGGAGATTCTGCGCGAGCACAAGCCCGATATTCTCATCACGGAAATCACGCAGCCCGGAGATGCGTTCGGTACTCTGCGCGACATGCCCGCGATCTCGCGCCGGACGAAGATCGTCGTCTGTACGGCGCGCACGGATGTCGACGGCGCCGTCCGCGCGCTCGATGCCGGGGCCAGCGGTTATGTGCTCAAAGGCAGCAGCGAGCTGGATCTCATGGCCGCGCTCGATGCCGTTTCGCGCGGCGAAACCTTCATCAATCAAGGCTTTGCTGCAAAAATCATCGGTTCCATGCGCGAATCCGCAATGCTCAAGGCCGCGGCCGAAAAGGAAAAGCTGACTTTGCGCGAGCAGCAGATCGTTCAGCATCTGCTTCAGGGGCACACCAACCGCGAAATCGCCCAGAATCTGGCGATCAGCGAAAAGACCGTCAAACACTACATGACGATCATCATGCAAAAACTGCACGCGCGGAACCGCCTCGAAGTCGTCATCGCCGCGCAGGGCCTGCCGGGACAAGGCGCAACCCGCTACACCCAATAAGAAGCTCTCCTCCCTGCCCTGAACGCCGCGCCCTGCGCGGCGTTTTCGTTCAGGTCTTAGGTCCGCGACGCGTGGGACCAAGGTCCGAAGCCGTGCCTGCCGATGGTCGCGGGCACGGACCGGACCTCCATCCATGAAATCGTTCGACCTTGTGAAGTCGCTCTCCTTGTAAAGACGGACAACAGTGAACCCCATCGCGCAGTGCCGCAAATGCCGGTCTGCGCAGCATGTCACGGGCGAAATTTCATTCGCCGACGGGTTCACTTCGCCGGATCTTTTGATCGTCAGGCTCGGGAGGATGTCATGGCTGCTTTCACCCTCAACCAGGCCGACCTCGATTTTATCCTCCGGCAGATCAAGATCTCCGAGGCCCATGCGAATGGGGCGGCGCTGACCGAAATCCGGCTCGATCCAGCAACGGGCGAAGTCCTGGCAAACGCAAACCTCTACAACGCTTCTGGTCAGTTCATCGGCGGGCCAGGCTATCCGCTGACCGACACCAATGGCGCTCCCATCACCTATGCTCTCGCCATCCCGGACCCGAAGACGCCCTACGGCCTGCGCACGGTGGACGGCACCTACAACAATCTTGTCGAAGGGCGGGAGCATTGGGGCGCTGCCGGTCAGGAAATGCCGCGTCTGTTCGACGACGTCACCTACCGCAACGAGCAGGACGACACGATCGCCTTCGGTGGCGGCGCCATCCAGTTCGGCAACAACAATTACACCCCCGGCACGCCCAGCAACACTCCGGGGGTCGCGAACGGATCGGTGGTCGATGCCGACCCGCGGCTGATTTCGAATCTCGTCGTGGACATGAGCCTCAACAATCCGGCGGCCATCGTCGCAGCACTGACCTTCGCCGGATCGGAAGTCATCCACGGCGCGACCGGCGACCTTACGAGCATCCTTGCCGCCTCGGCCACGTGGCAGCCGCATCTGGACGTCCTGACCAGCCCCACCACCACGCCGGCAGAGAAAGCGGCAGCGCAAGAGGCCATCAATCTCTTCCTTCAAGGCTTCGGCATCGAAGTCGATGAAACGGGCTCGGTGTTGATCCCCAATGTGGCGCCGGACGAGGGTCTGTCGGCTCCGTTCAATGCGTGGATGACCTTTTTCGGCCAGTTCTTCGATCACGGCCTCGATTTGATCACCAAGGGTGGCAGCGGCACGATCTACATTCCGCTTCAGCCGGACGATCCGCTGTACAACCCGGCGAGCCCGAACACCAATTTCATGGTGCTGACGCGCTCGACGCCCGAGGGCGATTCCCAGAAAAACGTCACCACATCATGGGTCGATCAGAACCAGACCTATACCTCCCATGCCTCTCATCAGGTGTTCCTGCGCGAATATGCGCTCGTCGAAGGCAGGCCGGTCGCAACCGGAAAGCTGCTCGATGGCGTGAGCGAGGGCGGCGTTCGGAACGGACTGCCCACCTGGGCGGACGTGAAGGCGCAGGCGCTGATGCTGGGCATCGAGCTGACGGACCGCGATGCTGTCAGCGTGCCGCTTTTGCGCACCGACGCCTACGGCAATTTCATTCCCGACGCGAATGGCTATGCGCAGGTCATCACCAATATCGGTGCGGACGGCGTTCCGAACACGGCCGACGACACCGTCGTCTCCCGCACGACGAATGGCGATGTTGCGGTCAACAGCTGGGCGGTCGGTGCGGTGCGCACCGGCACCGCTTTTCTGGACGATATTGCTCACAACGCAGTGCCCGTCACGAGCGCCGGCGCGGCCAAGGTTGCCGACGACGACAGCGAGATCGGTTACGAAAACGCCGACGGCACACCTGCGCCAGTCAACACGCAAGGATCTCCGACGCAGTACGACAACGAACTGCTCGACCGCCATTTCATCACAGGCGACGGACGCGGCAACGAGAACATCGGCCTGACCTCCGTCCATCACATTTTCCATTCCGAGCACAACCGTCAGATCGATGCACAGAAGCTGACAATCCTGAACAGTGGCGACCTTGCCTTCATAAATGAATGGCTGGCGACGGACGTGCCGGGCCTGCCCGCCAATTTTGCGTCGATGACGGCGCTGCAGCAGCTCGCCTTTGCCAATACGCTGAACTGGGATGGCGAGCGCCTGTTCCAGGCGGCGCGCTTTGCCACCGAGATGCAATATCAGCATCTCGTTTTCGAGGAGTTCGGCCGCAAGATTCAACCGGCCATCGACCCGTTCGTGTTCAATTCGGTCACGGACATCGATCCGTCCATCTTCGCCGAGTTCGCCAATGTGGTGTACCGCTTCGGCCATTCCATGCTGACCGACAGCATGCCGCGCATTCATCTCAATGCGGACGGATCGGTCGCCGCGACCGACGACATGGGGCTGATCGCCTCCTTCCTCAATCCCGTGGCTTTCGACAATGACGGCGCACTGACCGCCGAACAGGCGGCCGGCGCCATCGTGCGTGGCATGACGGTCGAACGCGGCAACGAGATCGACGAATTCGTCACGGGCGCGCTGCGCAACAGCCTGCTCGGCCTGCCGCTGGATCTGGCCGCGATCAACATCGCGCGCGGCCGCGACACCGGAATGCCGACGCTGAACGAAGCACGCGAGCAATTGTATGCCGCAACCGGCTCGTCGTTCCTGACCCCCTATACGAGCTGGGTCGAGCTCGCGGCCAATCTCAAGAACCCGATGTCGGTGGTGAACTTCATCGCCGCTTACGGCACGCACACGTCGGTCACGAGCGCGACCACGCTTGACGACAAGCGCACTGCGGCCATGGAACTCGTCTTCGGGACGGATGCGAACGGCGACGCCGTGGTGGCGGGCGACCGCCTCGCCTTCCTCAACGGGACGGGCGCCTGGGCCGGAGTGGAAACCGGCTTCAACCTGATCGATCTGTGGATCGGCGGCCTCGCCGAAAAGAAGATGCCGTTCGGCGGCTTCCTCGGCTCGACGTTCAACGCCATTTTCGAAGCGCAAATGGAAGCGCTGCAGGACGGCGACCGCTTCTATTACCTGACCCGCACGCAGGGCCAGCACCTCCTCCACGCACTGGAACAGAACTCCTTCGCCAAGATGATCATGGCGAACACCGACATTGCCGATGCGGGCGCGGACGGCATTCGCGGCACCGCCGACGACATCATCCGCCGCCATATCGGCGTCGATGTCTTCGCAAATTACGATTTCGTTCTTGAGGTGAATGCCGCCAACCAGGCCAATCCCGACCCGACCGACAACGATCCGGTTCTGGAAGCGATGGGCCTTGGCAAGGTCCAGCGCGACGATACCGGAACGCCCGGCGCCGATGCGAATTATCTGCGCTTTACCGGAGGTGAGCATGTCGTGGTCGGCGGCACGGAGAACGCCGACACGATCATCACCGATTTCGGCGATGACGGAATCTGGGGTGGCGCGGGCAATGATCGCATCGAATCCGGTGCGGGCGTCGATCTCGTCAACGGTGGTGCCGGTAACGACATCATCACCGACAGTGGCGATACCGGCGACTTCCTAAAGGGCGACGAAGGCGACGACGTGATCGCCAACTCCAACGGCCTCGACATCCTGATGGGCGGCAGCGGCGACGACGTGATCTTCGTCGGCGTCGACGACACTGAAGTGTTCGGCGGCGAAGGCAACGACTTCATCCTCGGCGGCGACGGCATGGACCTGCTGATGGGCAACGAAGGCGACGACTGGATCGAGGCCGGAGCCGGTTTTGACACCACCGCGGGGGACAATTCTGAGCTGTTCTTCAACTCGAAGATTCTCGGCCATGACGTGATGTTCGCAGGCTCCGACGAGCACGATTTCGACGCCGAATCCGGCGACGACATCATGGTTCAGGGCGAAAGCGTCATGCGAAACGAAGGCATGTTCGGCTTCGACTGGGCGATCTTCAAAGGCGTGCAGACGGACGCCTATGCGGACATGCGCATCAAGATCTTCACCACAGAAGAAGAGGACATCCTGCGCAACCGCTTCGACAAGACCGAAGCTCTCTCCGGCTGGAACGGCAACGACACGTTGATCGGCGACGACCGCGTGGCCGAAGACGCCCTCGGCGGCGACGGAGAGGTCGAGGGCGGCGGCACCGCGGCCAACGAACAGGTTTTCTTCAACGACGAACTGAGCCAGGCGGGCGTCAACCGGATCGAGGGTCTGCGTCAGCTTCTCGGCAACCTGATTACCGCCGCCACCGGCACGACGCCGGAAGCGCTGGAAGCCGAACTCGCCTTTACCGGCGGGAACGTTCTTCTGGGCGGCAGCGGAAGCGATATCATCCAGGGCAATGGCGGAGATGATTTCATCGACGGCGATGCCTGGCTCAATGTGCGCATCCGCATCACAGAACCCGGACAGGCGAACACGGTGGCGAACCAGATCGCCACCATCGACAGCCTGAAGCATATCTTCACGGCAGCGGAAGTGGCCGCCGCCAACCTGCCGGCATCATGGTCCGGCAAGAGCCTGTTCGAGCTGATGATCGACCGCGTCATCGTGCCGGACCAGCTCCACATCGTGCGTGAAATCGTCAAGGACGACGGCGTCGGGGACACCGATGTGGCGGTGTTCTGGGATGTGCGTGCGAACTACACGATCACCGCCAATGCCGACGGCTCGATCACCGTGTCGCACACCGGATTCGACCAAGGCAACGTGCCCGATGGCGAGAGGCTCGTGTCGGATGGCGCGGACCGACTGCGCAATGTCGAAGTTCTGCGCTTTGCGGATGGCGATCTCACCATCAGCCCGCCGCAACTTTTCCTGCGCGGCCCGCAAAACGGTCAATACGCCGACAATTTCAACAATTCGGGCTTCGGCAATTCCACCGGCACGACCCCGTGGGGACCGGACTGGATCGAGACCAACGACAGCGGCGGCCTGACGCAAGGCCAGATCCAGCTCGACGCCGGAGGCCAGGGCGGCACCAACGTTCTGCGCTTTGTCGGCGGAGGTGGCAGCAATGGTGCGGAAATCACCCGCGCCGTCGATCTCAGCGGCGTGACGTCTGCCAGCCTCAGCTATTCGGCCAATCCGGACGATATGGAGGCCGGAGAAACCGTGCTCGTGCAGTTTGCCGCCAATGGCACGGATTTCGTGACGCTCAACACCATCACCGGCGAAGGGCCGACCACTCCGTACACCCACATACTGACCGGGCCTTTCACGGCCAATGCCGCGATCCGGTTTGTCGCAAGTTCGATGAACAACACGAATGACATCGTTTCCATCGACAATCTGGCGATCAATTTCACACGTCCCGCCACTGCCGATTTCGAGACGACCTTCACGGAGGACGGCGCCGACCAGAACATCGCGAGCAATCCGCTCATCGTGGAGAGCGACAGCATCGTTTCGGCACGCATCGTGCTGACAAACGCCCAGGCAAACGACAGTTTCGACATTCCCGGAAACCTCCCCGGAGACATCGACAGCGCCGTCGATACGAGCCAGCCCGGTCGCATTACCGTCAATCTGACGGGCACCGGAAGCCTCGCGCAATGGCAGGCCGCGCTTGCAGCGGTGCAGTTCACCAACAACTCCGAGAATCCGAGCGCGGTCGATCGCGTCATTCAGGTCTCGGTCAATGACGGCATCGTGGACAGCAATGTCGCGACGACGACCGTCAATGTCGTGCCGGTGGACGATCCGGTAAACGCCGCGAACGATTCAATCGTGACCAATATCAGCGGCGCGACGAGCATTCTCGTTCCGAAATGGGCGCTGCTGTTCAACGACACCGATCTCGATAATACTGCGACCATCACCGGCGTCGGCAATGCAAACGGCCTGAGCAACCTCGCCCATACGGCCACCACGGTCAGCTTCACCGATCCCGTCATCGGCGGCGGAGGCCAGGGCGGCGGCGGATCGTTCGTCTATACGGCAACGGGCGCGCCCGGAGATACCGACAACGCAACCGTCAACGTCTCGCGCGACGTCGCGGGCAATGTCGACGGCAGCACAGGCAACGACATCCTCGTCGGCAGCGATGGCATTTCGACATTCGATGCCGGCGGCGGCAACGACATCGTTCTTGCCGGCGGCGGCAACGACACGATCGTCTGGAACGCCAATAACGCCACGGCCAATACTCTCAACGGCACCGACGGCCGCGACGTGGTCGACGGCGGCGCGGGAACGGACGATCATTTCATCGTCAACGGCAACAACAACAGCGAGCAATACCGCGTCTACACGCGCCTCGAGGCGACGAATGCCGGGCTTGTCCTGCTGCATGCGGAGAGCGAGATCGTGATCACCCGCGGCGCGGCAAACACGGTCATCGCGGAACTCGACAATGTCGAGGAAATCACCATCAACACGTTCGGAGGAATTGGCGACAACATCCAGGTGATCGGCAATTTCTCCGGCACGAGCCTCAACCTCAACACGATCACCATCAATGGCGGCGTGGGCGACGATGTCGTGGACATCGCTTCCCTAACATCGGCCCACCGCATAGTGTTCAAATCGAACGGCGGCAATGACACGATCGTCGGCACGCTGCGTCCGCAGGATGTCGTCGAACTGCCCAATGGCCAGACGCTCTCCGATTACACGGCGACCACCAACGCCAACGGCACGGTGACCTATTCGAACGGCACCCATTCCGTCACCTTCGTTCCCAGCGGCGACGACGACGTGATCGACGGCGCGTTCGGTTACACCGAAAGCGACATCGCGGGCCTCCAGGCTCTCGTGCGCGGGCTTCAGCCTCCGGCCGCGGGCGACGACGATGTGCCGCTTGGCGTTCGCACGCTTTCCGGCCAGGGCAACAATGTCGAGAACCCGACCTGGGGCAATGCCGACCAGGCGTTCATCCGCATTACCGACGCGCGTTACGGCGCGGCCGACAGCTTCGGCAACAAGGCGATCAATCCGATCTTCGACGGACTCGATCCGCGCGAGATCAGCAACATCATCGGCGATCAGGAAGTTGCGCTTCCGAAGGCCGGGAACGAGGCCAACATCTTCTTCATGGCGATGGGCCAGTACATCGATCATGGCCTCGATTTCCTGCCCAAAGGCGGCAACGGGTCCATCGTGATCGGTGCGCCGGGCGGCGGACAGCCGGGCACCGGCAACCCTGCCGATCTGACGCGCGGCACCGTCATGGGTTATGACGAGGATGGAAATCCGCTCCACAAGAACCAGACATCGCCTTTCGTCGATCAGAACCAGGCCTATGGCTCGCACAGCCTCATCGGCCAGTTCCTCCGCGAAGGCGACGGCAATGGCGGGCTCGGTTCGCACCTGCTCGCGGGAGCAGTCGATCCGTCCAATCCCGATTTCCGTCTGCTGCCGACGCTGCGCGAGCTGATCGTGCACCACTGGGAGAACGACACGATCTTCACCGATCCGTCGTTGACGGGTGGTCAGGTGAGCTTCCGCACCTACTACACGAACTACGCCATCGACGAGACCACGACCGGAACCCTGTTCAACCCGCAGAACGGCGCGTTCGATCCGGGGGTCCTGTCCAAGTTTATCACGAACTTCATGGGCTCGACGCATCCCCTGCTGCTCGACACCAACCCGTTTATCAGCGTCCTCGACCATTACATCACGGGCGACGGACGGGCCAACGAGAACTTTGCCCTGACCTCGATCCACACGATCTGGGCGCGTAACCACAATTATCACGTGGAAGGGCTGAAAGCCGCGGGCTTCGAGGGCACGGAAGAAGAGCTGTTCCAGGCCGCGAAGATGATCAACGAAGCTGAATATCAGCGCGTCGTCTTCGACGAATATCTTGAGGTCCTGCTGGGCGGTCTGCGCAGCGAAGGCACGCACGGGTTCGACGAGTACGATCCGGACGCCAATGCCGCGATCTCGCACGAATTTGCGGCGGCGGCATTCCGCTTCGGCCATTCGCTGGTGAGCGAAACCCTCACGGTTCTCGACGCCAACGGCGTGCCGCGGCAGGTTTCGCTGGTCGATGCCTTCCTCAATCCGAGCAACGATCCGGGCGTCTTTACGGCACCGCTGCCTCCCGGCTACACGCCGCAGCCGGGTTATGCCCAGTACGGTGTCGGCGCGATCGTCGGCGGCACGATCACGCAGGCATCCGAAAATGTCGACTTCAACATTGTCGACGCCGTGCGCGACAATCTCGTGCGCATCAGTGCGGACCTGTTTGCCTTCAATGTGGCGCGCGGCTGGGATCTTGGTCTTGGCACGTTGAACCAGGTTCGCGCGGATCTCGCGGCTTCGACGGACCGCTATGTGGCGGAAGCCGTGGGTTTTGCGGGCGGCGATCTTTCGCCCTACACGTCCTGGGAGGACTTCCAGACGCGCAACAGCCTCAGCAATGCGGTCATCGCGCAGTTCATGCAGGCCTATCCCGATCTCGTTCTGGACACGCCGGACAAGATCGCGGCCTTCGTCGCCGTCAATCCGGACATCCAGCTGCTGGATGGACCGAACGGCAGCAAGATCGTCAAGGGAATCGACCGTGTCGACTTCTGGGTCGGCGGCCTAGCCGAAACGCACATCAACGACGGTATTGTCGGCCAGACCTTCTGGGTCGTGCTCAGCGACCAGTTCGAGCGCCTGCAGGATGCAGACCGCTTCTACTACATCTCCCGCTTCGACGATTTCGACCTCTACGAGAACTTCATCGACGGGCAGGAATTCGCCGACATCGTGGCCCGCAACACGGGCATCGACGATCTGCCGGAGCACATCTTCGAAGTCTCCGACGAGGATGACGACGACACTCCGCTGCCCGACGATGACGATGACGATGACGATGACGATGATGATGACGATGATGACGACACGGGCAATGATGATGATGACGACGACGAGGAGGATGATGACGAGGATGAGGATGAGGACGACACGGACGATGATGACGATGACGACGAGGATGATGATCAGGACGACGACGAAGACGACGATACCGACGAGGATGACGACACGCCGACACCTCCGGCCCAGCCCGGAATCGGCACGCATCTTTCCGATGTCCTGACGGGAACATCCGGCGCGGACGATCTGATCGCTTTTGCGGGTGACGATGTCATTCTCGGCCAAAGCGGCGACGATGCCGTGCTGGCGGGTGACGGCAACGATTACGTCAACGGCGGCGACGGACGTGACGTGATCTCGGCCGGTGCGGGCGACGATCATGTCTTTGCCGGCAGCGGCGACGACATCGTCTATGGCGACGCGGGCGAGGACCGCATCTTCGGCGATGCCGGGGACGACCTCATCACCGCGGGCGCCGGCAACGATGCCGTGTTCGGCGGCGCCGGAAACGACCGGTTCGTCGCGGAGATCGGCGATGGCAGCGACAGCTATTTCGGCGACGAGGCGAATGGCGGTTCGGGCGTCGACACGCTCGACCTCTCGGCGCTGACCGCCGCGGCGGTGGTCGATCTCGGAACCGGCCTTGGCGGACAGGGCAGCGCGACAAGCGCGCAAAGCGGAACCGACGCTCTGTTCGGCGTCGAGAATGTCATCGGCGGCGCCGGCAGCGACCAGATCACCGCATCCGACGCGGTGAATGTGATCGCAGGCGGTGGCGGCAACGACACCTTCCGCTTCCTCAGCGCGGCCGCCGCGGACGGCGACACGATCCTAGACTTCCAGCCGGGAGACAAGATCGACCTCGTCGGCGTGGATGCCAATACGGGCGCTGCGGGCAATCAGGCCTTCACACTCGTGGCCGGCTCAAGCTTCACGGCGCTCGCCGAGCTCATCGTGTCTCACGAGACGCGTGCGGACGGTGCCTACACCGTGGTGCAGGGCAATACCGGCGGCGACAATGCAGCCGATTTCAAGCTCAGCCTGAAAGGCACGCACGATCTCGTAGCCGACGACTTCAAGCTTTGATCCCATCCCAGACGGGCGGACCGGTTTTCCGGCCCGCCCCTTGCGGAAAGCGTTATTCCCATGAGTTCCAATAGGCGGCCTCCCCGCAAGGAAGATGCAACGAAGCTGATCTCCGGCTTCCGCGGCGTTCTTCTGTTTCTCTTTCTCGTCTCGGGCATCATCAACATCCTCGCCCTGACGGGATCGTTCTACATGCTGCAGATCTATGACCGGGCGCTGACCGGCGGCAGCATCGCGACTCTGATGGCGCTGTCGGTGCTTGCCATCGGGCTCTATCTCTTCCAGGGCGTGTTCGACGTCATCCGCAGCCAGGTTCTCGTGCGCGTCGGAGCGCGCCTCGACAAGAAGATCGCGCCGCTGGCGCACAGCGTCGCCATCGACATGCCCCGGTTCGGCTTCTCGACGGCCGAAGCTCTCGAGCGCGGCCGCGATGTCGACACGGTGCGCGGATTCCTCGGCAGCCAGGGGCCGATTGCCCTGTTCGATCTGCCGTGGATGCCGATCTATCTCATCTTCGTCTACCTGCTGCACCCCTATCTCGGCGGCCTTGCGCTCGGCGGAGCGATCGTGCTGGCCCTTTTGACGCTCGCGACTGAGCTGATGACGCGGCGTCTCGCCTCCCGGACGCAGCAGGCCGCCATTACACGCAACATGATTGCCGATTCCAACGCCCGCAACGCCGACATTCTGAAGGCGATGGGCTTTGCGGGGCGTGCCGTGCAGCGTTTCAACGCGGCGAACCAGGAACACCTCGAATTGCAGACGCGCACAAACGACATCACCGGAACCTTCGGCGCCGTCTCGCGGGTGCTGCGCATGCTGCTGCAATCGGCGCTACTGGGCCTCGGGGCCTATCTCACCATAAAGGGCGAGCTGTCCGCGGGAGCGATCATCGCTTCCTCCGTCGCCTCCTCGCGGGCGCTCGCACCGATAGATCTGGCCATCGGCAACTGGAAAAGCGTGGTCGCCGCGCGCCAGGCCTATGGCCGCCTCAAGGAGACCGTCATTACGCTGTCCAAGGCCGAGGACCCGATGCCGCTGCCCGCCCCCGCGTCTGCCTTGCGGGTCGAGAAGATAACGGTGGCTGCTCCGGCGTCCGGCCGCATCCTCCTCAGCGAGGTGGGCTTCGAACTGAAAGCCGGAGAAGCGCTCGGCGTGATCGGCCCGAGCGCCGGCGGCAAGACGACGCTTGTGCGGGCGCTGACGGGCGTGTGGCCGGTTCTGCGCGGCAGCGTGCGTCTGGACGAGGCGGAACTGACCCAATGGAACGATGCCGATCTCGGCCGTTCGGTCGGCTATCTGCCGCAGGAAGTGGCGCTCCTCGATGCCACTATCGGCGAAAACATCAGCCGTTTCGAGGAAGACGCCGATCCCCGCAAGATCATTGCTGCGGCGCAGGCGGCGGGCGTGCATGAGATGATCGTGCGCCTGCCCGAAGGCTACAAGACGCGGATCGGCCCGCAGGGCGCTGTGCTCTCGGCCGGCCAGCGCCAGCGCGTCGGGCTTGCCCGCGCGCTGTACGGCGAACCTTTCCTCGTCGTGCTCGACGAGCCGAACTCCAATCTCGACAACGAGGGCGAATTGGCGCTGACGGCGGCCATTTCCGGCATCCGCGCCCGCGGCGGCATCGCCATCGTGGTCGCGCACCGGCCGAGCGCGCTCGCCGCGATCGATCTCGTCGCCGTCATCCAGAACGGACGCCTCGCAGGGTTCGGCCCGAAGGAGGAAATCATATCGTCCCCCGCCCGCCCGGCAGCCGCCGCCAAACGCAGAACAACCGAGATAAAGGTGCCCGCATGACCATCAGCGTCAAAGCGACCAAGGCTCAGGCGGAAAGCCCGACCGCCGCCCACGACCGCTATCTTCTCAAGGGCATCGTCTTTACAAAAGCGCCGATCTATCTCGGCGGGCTGATCGCCGCGCTTGTTCTCTATCTGCGCTCGTTCTTCCCGGCGCAAGCGCAGGAGCCGCCCGAGCCGGAGGACGCGAAATCAGGGACCGAGGAGCCCGTCGCTCTTGCGGAGGCCGACACCATTCCCGCCGACCCGGAAGTGACCGGAGATATTTTCTCCGGCAGTCCCGGCCCCAACGGGTCCGGCAGCCCGGCCTATGACCCCGAACCGTTGAGCTTCGTCATGCTCGACAACCCGTCCATCACCTATCAGGTGCCGGATGTGGCGGTGCGCGTACGACAAGACTCGTTCGAAGTTCGCCCGCGCGCGATGAACGACAATGTCGGCTTCACAGGCATTGGCGGTAACGACGCGGGCTCTCCCGGCGGCGCGGGCGGAAACGGCCCCTCCTCGCCCGGAGCGGAAAGCCCGACGGACGGCGATGACGACGATAACCCGGCAAATCGCGCGCCGCGCACGCAGGGAACGGCCTGGCTCGGCGACGCCATCAGCGGACATGCCATCCTGATCGCGTTCGCCTCGTTGCTGCAGAACGTGTCCGATGCCGACGCCGATACGCTCAGCGTCTCACATCTCTCGGCCTCGCACGGCACGCTCGCGGCTGTGAACGGAGGGTGGATGTTCACGCCCGCGGAGGGTTTCACGGGTGCGGTCTCGCTGGCTTATCTCGTCAACGACGGGAAAGGCGTGGTGCAGCACAGCGCGCAAATCCGCGTGGTCGATTACCACGAGATCAATGGCACGCCGGGCGCCGACATGCTGGTCGGAACGACCCACAAGGACTTCGTCGACGCGGACGATGGCGACGACAATGTCGACGCGAGGGACGGCCACGACACGATCTGGGCGCGCGGCGGCAACGACAACATCAACGCAGGGTCCGGCAACGACATCGTCTATGCCGGTGCTGGAAACGATCTTGTCTTCGGCGGTGCGGGCAATGACACGGTGTTCGCCGGTGCAGGAAACGACCGCGTCTTCGGCGAGGACGGCAACGACATGCTTTTCGGTGAGGAAGGCAACGACACGCTGCGCGGCGGCGCGGGCAATGATGTTCTCGATGGCGGCGCGGACGACGATCTTCTGTCCGGCGATGAGGGCAACGACGTGCTGCAGGGCGGCACAGGCCAGGACGCTCTGTTCGGCATGAGCGGAAACGATGTCCTCGACGGCGGCGAAGGCGAGGACGAGGTTCTGGGCGGCGACGGCGAGGACATCATCGTCGGAACGTCCGATGCCGCACCCGATCTCTATGATGGCGGCAGCGGAACGGACACGCTCGATTATTCCGGCACGCTTCTTGGCGTGGTCGTCGACCTCGAAACCGGCAAAGCCACCGGCGTCGAGATCGGAGAGGATCTCATCCGCGACATCGAGACCGTGATCGGCGGCGACGGCGACGACACCTTCATCGCGACCGAGGCCGTCACCTTGCGCGGAGGCGGTGGAGACGACGATTTCCACTTCACCGCCATCGCGTTCGGTCCGCCCGTCGAACATTGCATCGAGGATTTCGAGGTGGGCGACCGGATCCATGTCGGCACATACAGCCTGTCGCGCGATACCCGCGACGAGATCGAGGACATGTTCGAGGACATCTACGGAGATGAGCCCGACGACAGCGAACGCCGCCCCATCCGTTACCACAACGAACGCTACAACGAGATGGAGCGGACGCGCATCGAAGCCGATCTCGACGGCGATGCGCTTTACGAACTCGCCATCAATCTCGATGGCCACCACGTCCTGTTTATTGCCGAGAACATCGCCTGAAGGAGTGTCTCATGTCCCGCGTTCTCTCCGACATAAACGATGATCCCGGCTTTCATTTGAAGTCCCGCATCTTTGTGGGCATCGCCCTTGGCGCCTTTCTGGTCTTCGGTATCGGCGCCTGGGCGGTGCTCGCGCAATTGTCCGGCGCAGTCGTCGCCCAAGGCTCGGTCAAGGTCGACCGCAACCTCAAATCCATACAGCACCGCGACGGCGGCATCGTCGGCGCAATCCAGGTGCGCGAGGGCGATTTCGTCAAACAGGGTCAGGTCCTGCTGCGTCTGGACGATGCCCAGACACGCGCTGAACTCTCCATAATCCGGGCCCAGATCGACGAGTTGACCGCGCGCCGCGCCCGCCTGTCGGCTGAGCGCGACATGATGGACACGATCCCCTTCCCCAAAGGCTTTGCGGAATCTTCCCCCGAAGCGGCGGCGCTGGCCGAGAGCGAAAGCAATCTGTTTCGCGGCAATCTCATCCACCGCCGCAGCCAGAAGGAACAGCTCGAACTGCGCGTCTCGCAAGTCGAAAAGGAAATCTCGGGTCTCGAAGCGCAGCGTGTCGCCAAGGTGGACGAGATTCGCCTGATCGACACCGAGAACAGCAAGCTGAAGGAACTCCTCCAGAAGGGGCTGATCGAGAATGTGCGCGTCTACAACACGGACCGCGAGGCGGCCCGACTGCTCGGCAGCCGAGGAGAGGTGGAAGCCGGCATCGCGCGCGCCAACGCCACGATGAGCGAAATCCGTCTTCAGGTCATCGCCATCGACCAGAGCGCCCGCACCGAGGCTCAACGCGAGCTCACTCTGGTGGAGGCCAAGCTTTCCGAACTCACCGAACGGCGCATCGCCGTCGACGACAGGCTGGCGCGCACCGACATACGTTCGCCCATTTCCGGTTATGTCAACGAGGTCGCCGTGCATACGATCGGCGGCGTCATCACACCCGCCGAACGGCTCGTCACCATCGTTCCGGAAAACGCCCCGCTGCGCATCGAAGCCCGCATCCGGCCGAGCGACATCGACCAGATTCGCGACGGCCAGCCCGCACGGCTTCATTTCTCTGCCTTCAACCGCAACACGACCCCCGAACTCGCCGGAAAGGTCGTCTATGTCTCGCCCGCGACGACGCGCGACACCGTGACCGGGGAAGCCTATTTCATCGCCGACATGGATGTGCCCGCCGAGGAAATGAAGCGCCTCGACGGCCGCAAGCTCGTGCCCGGAATGCCGGTCGATGTCTACATCTCGACCGACCAGCGCAGCGCCCTCTCCTATCTCACCAAGCCGTTCCTCGATCAGGTCCGGCGCGCCTTCCGGGAGGAGTGAACCGGCGGGACACGCATCCGCTCCGGCGGAATTCCCCGCCTTCCACACCTTGCTCACCCATGCCTTGGCTCCGCCGCATCCCGGCGGGCATGATGCGGCCATTCGAATCACGAGGTCCGTTTCATGTCGCGTATCGCCATCCCCTCAATGATTGCCGCCGAAATCTCGAGCCGGGCCGAACAGGTCGAGGCGGCCATTGCTCTGCTCGATGGTGGCGCGACGGTTCCCTTCATTGCCCGCTACCGCAAGGAGGCGACCGGGGGGCTCGACGACGTGCAGTTGCGCACGCTGCAGGAGCGTCTCTCCTATCTGCGCGAGCTGGAGGACCGCCGCGAGTCCGTCGTCAAATCGGTCTCGGAACAGGGAAAGCTGACGCCTGATCTTGAGGCGAAGTTCCTCGGGGCCGTCACCAAGACCGAACTGGAAGACCTCTATCTTCCGTTCAAGCCGAAGCGCCGCACCCGCGCCGAGATCGCCCGCGAAAACGGCCTCGGACCGCTGGCCGAAACCATCCTCACCGACGCCGCCGCAGATCCCGAAGCTCTGGCCGCCGCCTATCTCGGCGAGAACGTGCCGGATGTGAAAACTGCCCTCGACGGCGCCCGCGACATCATCGCCGAAGGCTTTGCCGAAAATGCCGAAACGCTCGGACAGCTTCGCGAGCATATGCGCAGCACCGCTGTGCTGAAAGCGAGCGTCGTTCCGGGCAAGGAAACCGAAGGCGCGAAGTTTTCGGATTATTTCGACCACAAGGAAGCCTGGTCGAAGGCCCCGGGCCATCGCGTGCTTGCGATGCTGCGCGCCTGGCACGAGCAGGTCATCTCGCTCGATCTGGAAATCGATGCGGTCGATCCCGCACCCGTCTCGCGCGCGGAGCTGATCGTCGCGCACACGAACGGCGTGTCCGGCTCGGGCAAGGCGGCGGCTTTTCTCGGCGCCGCCGCCCGCTGGGCCTGGCGCGTGAAGCTGCGCTCGCAGCTCACGGGCGAACTGATCGGGGAAGCCCGCGAGCGCGCCGAGGAAGAAGCGATCCGCGTCTTCGCGCGCAATCTGAAAGATCTTCTCCTCGCCGCCCCGGCCGGAAACCGCGCCACGATGGGCCTCGACCCCGGCATACGTACGGGCGTCAAGGTTGCGGTGGTGGACGGCACCGGCCGCCTGCTCGACACCGCGACGATCTATCCCTTCCAGCCGAAGAACGATGTGCGTGGGGCGACCGAGACGCTGCGTCACCTGATGCGCAAGCACAATGTGGAACTCATCGCCATAGGCAACGGCACCGCAAGCCGCGAGACGGACAAACTCGCCGCCGACACGATCGCCGATCTCGCCGAACCGCGCCCCATCAAGGTGGTCGTCAGCGAGGCCGGGGCATCCGTTTATTCGGCCTCCGAGATCGCCTCCAACGAGATGCCGGATGTGGACGTGTCGCTGCGCGGCGCGGTTTCCATCGCCCGCCGCCTGCAGGACCCGCTGGCCGAACTCGTCAAGATCGAGCCGAAATCCATCGGCGTCGGCCAGTACCAGCACGATGTGAACCAGCACCGTCTTGCCAAGGCGCTCGATGCCGTCGTGGAAGACGCGGTGAACGCGGTCGGCGTCGATCTCAACACGGCATCCGCGCCGCTGCTCGCCCGCGTCTCCGGGCTCGGCTCCTCCATCGCGGAAGCGGTGGTGGCACATCGCAATGCCAACGGCCCGTTCGCCTCGCGCAGTCAGCTCCTGAAAGTGTCCCGCCTCGGCGACAAGACCTTCCAGCTCTGCGCGGGCTTCCTGCGCATCCGCGACGGCTCCGAACCGCTCGATGCGTCATCGGTGCATCCGGAAGCCTACCCGCTTGCCCGCAACATCATCGCGGCGTGCGGGCGCGATCTCCGCTCGCTGATCGGCGACAAGGCCGCGATCAAATCGATCGACCCGCGCACATTCATCACCGGGGATTTCGGTCTTCCGACCGTGCTCGACGTTCTCGCCGAATTCGAAAAGCCCGGCCGCGACCCGCGCCCGGCCTTCAAGACCGCGACTTTTGCGGACGGCGTCAACGAAATCTCCGATCTGAAACCCGGAATGACGCTGGAAGGAACAGTCACGAATGTCGCCGCCTTCGGTGCTTTCGTGGATATCGGCGTTCATCAGGACGGTCTCGTCCACATCTCCCAGATCGCTGATCGGTTCGTGAAGGACCCGTCCGAGGTCGTCAAAGCGGGCGATGTGGTGAAGGTGCGCGTGCTCGACGTCGATGCGGGCCGCAAGCGCATTTCCCTGTCCATGCGCAAGGATGGCGGCGCCGCCGCACCGGCCCAGAAAAGCATGGGCCAGAAACCCGAAGCCGCAAGCCGCCGCGACACCGACCGCCACACGCGCCCGCAGCGCCAACCCGAAGGCCAGAGCGCGCTTGCCGCCGCCCTTCAGGCCGCGATGAGAAAGTAGCAAAACCGCAACCGGCGGGCCGCCGGTTGCGGTTCCTTTACGCTTATATACATTTAATTGCTTGATCCGGCGAAGCCTTCGCCGGCGCGAGTGCATGTGATGGAACGAGACCTTCCTGTACGCGGCAACGAGCGGGACATCCCGCAACCCATTCTGCTGACCTCTCATCCCGGAAATTCGAGCAGCACGCCGCGGCCCGTAATGTGGGGCGCGAAAGATCCCAAAACGCGCGGCCCCGTCATCGCGACGCCCCGCGCGGCGGGCCGAAATGCCATCGGGTCCCATTCCGGCGCCTATTCCGTTTACCGGGCTCTGGCCGTCGCGGCCGGGCAGCTCGCCCCCGATCACAAACCGGACCTGACGAACACGGCCCCCGCCGAGCCGATCGGCCCATTCCCGCAATGGGCGGATGGGAGCAAGATCGTCTCGCTCGATCCTTGGGGGCATATGCCGGAACGCTTCGCGGAGGACATCGCGGCGGGATCGGACATCCGGCCTTCGATCGCCGTCACCAAGGCACACATCAACATGCCGGAAATCGGCGCGGCGATCCTAGCCGGACGCCTCAATCCGGACGGCGACATTCTCGCCCCGAACGGCGATGTGCGCGTCACCAAGATCGCGATCGAGCCGGTCTGGCAACTCGAAGGCATTGCCCGCCGTTTCGGCGTTCGCGAGACCGAATTGCGCCGCGTCCTGTTCGAGAACACAGGCGGCATGTTTCCCGAGCTCGTGACGCGGCCCGACCTCAAGCTTTTCCTGCCGCCCATTGGCGGAACCACGGTCTATCTGTTCGGCGATCCTGCGAAACTCGGCAAACGGAAGACAAAAATCGCCTGCCGTGTGCACGACGAATGCAACGGCTCGGATGTGTTCGGCTCCGACATCTGCACCTGCCGTCCTTACCTCGCGCACGGCGTCGAAGTGTGTATCGAGACGGCGCAGGAAGGCGGCGTCGGCGCGGTCGTCTACAACCGCAAGGAAGGCCGGGCGCTTGGCGAGGTCACGAAATTCCTGGTCTACAACGCACGCAAGCGCCAGGAAGGCGGCGACCGGGCGGACGCTTACTTTCAACGCACCGAATGCGTCGCGGGCGTGCAGGACATGCGCTTTCAGGAACTGATGCCCGACGTGCTGCACTGGCTCGGCATTGCCCGTATCGATCGCCTCGTCTCGATGAGCAATATGAAATATGCGCCCATCGTCGCCAGCGGCATCGAAGTGGTGGAGCGTGTGCCGATCCCGGACGACCTCATCCCCGCCGATGCGCGCGTGGAGATGGATGCGAAGAAGGCCGCCGGTTATTTCACCGACAAGGTTCCCGACAGCGCGGAGCTTGCCATCGCGAAAGGCCGCGGGCTCGAAGCGTGACGGACAGGAACATGAGTGACGTTGCGACGGCGCTGACCTGGCTGCGCTCTCCCGAGGCGATCCGCGAACGCTGCCATTTTCTGCTTGCGCTCGCCGGGCAGGACAGGCTCGCGCATTTCACGCTTCATCTGGACCGTCTGGATTCGGCTGCGGATTATGTCGCCTCGGTCATCCGCGAGAGCTATCCCGGCCTCGACATCCCCTACCACGCGCGATGGCGGCATTTTTCGGCGGGCGGCATCGACCGCTGGCACGCACTCCGCAGCGATCTGAAGCATCTCAATGCCGACGAGATCGCGCGCATCCGGTTCGATCTGTGCGTGCCGAGCGTGCTCCTCGATGCCGGCGCGGGGCCGGACTGGAGCTTCGAGGAGCCGGGAACGCATCTGTCCATCGGACGCTCCGAGGGACTGGCCGTCGCCAGCTTCCACGCTTTTGCGGCAGGCGCCTTCTCATCCGATCCCGAGCATCCGTTGCGTACCGACGCCGAGGCGCTCCGCAACATCACCCATCAGGACATCGAAGCCTGTTTCCAGACCAGCGCCGGAAATCCGCTTGTCGGGATCGAGGGCCGCGCGGCCTTGATGCGCGCGCTCGGTGCCGCGTTGAACGCGCGATCGGATCTTTTCGGCACGGACGGACGGGTCGGACGCCTATACGACGTGCTGAAACTCAAGGCGCTGAACGGTGCCCTGCCCGCCCGCGACATTCTGGCGGCCGTCATCGACGGCTTCGGCCCCATCTGGCCCTCGCGCATGACGCTCGGTGGCGAAAATCTCGGGGATGTGTGGCATCATTCCGCCATCGTCACCGACGACGCCACAAGCGGCCTCGTGCCCTTCCACAAACTCTCACAATGGCTGAGTTATTCGCTGGTCGAGATTTTCGAGGATGCGGGACTTCGCGTGTCCGGCCTCGACGATCTGACGGGACTTCCCGAATACCGCAATGGTGGCCTCTTCCTCGATCTCGGCGTGCTGGAACTGCGCGATGCCGCGCTCGCCGAAGTGCCGCTGCCGGTGGACCACGAAGCAATTGTGGAATGGCGCGCGCTAACGCTCGCTCTGCTCGACCTGATCGCCGAGCCCGTGCGAGAACGACTTGGCAAAAGCGCTGAGGACATGCCGCTCGCGCGTGTGCTCGAAGGCGGCACCTGGGCGGCGGGACGCAAGATTGCACGCGAAAAGCGCGAGGGCGGCGGGCCGCCTTTGCAGGTTCTCAGCGACGGGACTGTTTTTTAAGAGGGTCGGGGCATGGCTGCAGGAAATGTAATTCTCGTCGATCATCCGCTCGTGCAGCACAAGCTCACTCTGATGCGGCGGAAGGAACAACCGACGACGGATTTCCGCAGGCTCGTCTCGGAAGTGGCCCTCCTGCTCGCCTATGAAGTGACGCGCGATCTTCCGCTGGCGACGACCGAAATCGAAACCCCGCTCGAAAAGATGACGGCGCCGATCCTTGCCGGAAAGAAGCTCTGCTTCGTGTCCATCCTGCGCGCGGGCAACGGCATTCTCGACGGCATGCTCGATCTCGTTCCGTCCGCACGCGTGGGGCATGTCGGGCTTTACCGCGATCCGGAAACCCTGGTGCCGGTGGAATATTACATCAAAGTGCCGGACGATCTCGGCGAACGCCTCACCGTCGTCGTCGATCCGATGCTGGCGACCGGCCATTCCGCCGCCGCCGCGATCAGCCGCCTGAAACAGGCGGGCGCGAAGAACATCCGCTTCGTGTGCCTGCTCGCCGCGCCCGAGGGCCTGTCGGTACTGGCCGAGATGCATCCGGACGTCACGGTCTACACTGCCGCCGTGGACCGCCAGCTCGACAGCCACGGTTATATCCGCCCCGGCCTCGGCGATGCGGGCGACCGGCTGTTCGGAACCAAGTAGTCAGCCCGCCTCGACCGGGGCGTAATCCGCGCCATTCACCAAGGCCGGGCGTCCTGCCAGCGACAATTTCGTTTCCAACGCAGGCGTTTCGGCGATCACCTTGCCGCGCCGGATGACGTAAAGACGCGTCGCCTTCAGGCGGATCGCCTCGATCGCATCCTTGGCCTGAAGGATCACGAGATCGCCGTTGCGGCCCGGTTCGAGTCCATACCCCTCAAGCTGCATGATCTTCGCCGGATTGGTCGTCACCGCATCGAAGCAGAAGCCCATCGCCTCGCGCGCGGCGAGCTGGCCGACATGGAGCCCCATGCTCGCCACCTCCAGCATGTCCGCCTGCCCGAGCGAATACCACGGGTCCATGCAGCAATCCTGCCCGAAGGCGACATTGACGCCGTGCTGACGCATTTCCGGAACGCGCGTCATGCCGCGCCGTTTCGGATAGGTGTCGTGACGGCCCTGCAGCATGATGTTGATGAGCGGATTGGCGATGGCATGCACACCTGCCTCCGCCATCAGCGGCAGGAGCTTCGAGACATAATAATTGTCCATCGAGTGCATGCTCGTCAGGTGCGAGCCCGCGACACGCCCCTGAAGGCCAACCCGCTGCGTCTCATAGGCCAGAGCCTCGATGTGCCGCGACAGCGGGTCGTCGGTCTCGTCGCAATGCATGTCGACCAGAAGCCCCCGCTCCTCTGCAATCTCGCAGAGCGCGCGCACGGATGCCGCGCCATCGGACATCGTGCGCTCGAAATGCGGAATGCCGCCAACGACATCGACCCCCATGTCCAGAGCGCGGATGAGGTTCTTCTCGGCACTCGGTGAGCGGTACAGACCGTCCTGCGGAAAGGCGACGAGCTGCAGATCGATGTAGGGCGCGACCTGCTTCTTCACCTCAAGCAGTGCCTCGACGCCGGTGAGTTTGTCGTCGCAGACATCGACATGGCTGCGGATCGCGAGCAACCCTTTCGAGACGGCGAGATCGCAATAGCGCAGCGCGCGCTCGACCACCGCCTCGACGGCCAGAAGCGGCTTCAGCTCGCCCCAGAGACCGATGCCTTCGAGCAATGTGCCGGACTGGTTGAGTCGCGGCATGCCGAGCGACAGTGTCGCGTCCATATGAAAATGCACGTCCACGAAGGGCGGCGAAACGAGATGACCCTTTGCGTCGATCTCGATCACGCCTTTTGCCGCGATGGCGGGGCGGATCTCGGCGATCTTGCCGGCCGCGATGGCAATGTCCTGGCCTTTGCGGCCGTCGGGGAGCGTGGCGTTGCGGACGATAAGTTCGGGCGTCACGAGCGCTGACCTTTGATGAAGGGGATCATGAGCGCGTTGGGATAGGCCGCGCGGCGGGACATGATGACAAGGGCAAGGATCGACAGGACGTAAGGCAGCATGAGAAACAGCTGATACGGGATCGCCCCGCCCATGCTCTGCTGCAGGCGCACCTGCAACGCATCGAACGCCCCGAACAGAAGCGCGCCCAGCAGCGCCTTGCCCGGTTTCCACGACGCGAAGACGACGAGCGCGATGCAGATCCAGCCACGCCCCGCGATCATCTCGAAGAAGAAGGCGTTGAACGCCGAAAGCGTCAGGAACGAGCCGCCGACCGCCATGATCGCCGAGCCTGCCATGACGGCTCCGATGCGAAGTCCATACACGCTGAGCCCCTGTGAATCGACAGCCGCGGGATTCTCGCCGCTCGCGCGGATTGCGAGCCCGAGCGGCGTTCGCGCCAGGATATAGGCTACCACGATGACCAGAAACACCGCGAAATAGGTCAGCGGCGTCTGCTGAAACAGAGCCGGGCCGATGAACGGAAGATCGGACAGGCCGGGGATGGAAATCGGCTGGAACGGCTCGATGCGCGGCGGCGAGGAGACGTTCGGGAAGGCGATGCGGTAAGTGAAGTAGGAGGCAGACGTCGCCAGCAAGGTGATGCCGAGCCCGGTCACGTGCTGCGACAGGCCGAGCGGCACCGTCAGCACGGCATGCAGCAGGCCAAAGCCCGCCCCGACGAGCGCGGCGACGAGAACGCCGGTCCACAGATCGCCGCCCAAATAGACCGTCATCCAGCCGGACATGGCGCCTGCCGTGAAAATGCCCTCGATGCCGAGATTGAGAACGCCCGCACGCTCGCAGATAAGTTCGCCGAGCGTGCCGAAGATCAGCGGCGTCGCGATGCGGATCGCCGCGCTCCAGAAGGCCGCCGCCGTGATGATGTCGAACAGATCAGACATTGCGGGCTCCGGGCTTCTGGATGCGGATGCGGTAGCGCGTCAGCACACCGGCGACAAGAACGGCGAGCAGCGCCACGGCGACGGTGAGGTTGGCGATGTAGCTCGGCACGCCGACGGCGCGGCTCATGCTGTCCGCACCGACAAACACTGCGGCTACGAAAAACGCCGAGACGACGACCCCGAGCGGATGCAGCCCGGCCAGCATCGCGACGACGATGCCCGAATAGCCGAAACCGGGTGACAGATCCTGCGTGAGATAACCTTTGAGGCCCGCGACCTCGGACACGCCCGCAAGCCCCGCGAGCGCACCCGACACCAGACCGACGCGCAGCATCACCATCGAGGTCGACATGCCCGCGAAGCGCGCGGCAGACGGATTGCTGCCCACCGCCCGCGTCTCGAAACCCCAGACAGTGCGCGCCATGACGATATGGACGATGACGGCCATGAACAACGCGAGAATGAGACCCGCATGGACACGCGTGCGCGCCATCAGCACGGGAAGCGTCCCTTCGTCCACGATGGCCTCCGATTGCGGCCAGCCGAGCCCCATCGGGTCCTTCAGCGGGCCTTCGAGCATCATCGACACGAACAGAAGCACGACGAAATTCAGCAGAAGGCTCGTCACGACCTCATCGACGGAGAATTTCAGCTTCAGCCCGGTCGGCACGGCCATGAGCGCGGCCCCGGCCAATCCGCCCGCGAGGAACAGCAGCGGAATGAGCACGAAACCGGGCGCATCGATCATCCCCGTCCCGACGACGACCGCCGCAAGCGCGCCGACATAAAGCTGCCCCTCGGCACCGATGTTCCACAGCCGCGCGCGGAAGGCGACGGCCACCGCAAGCCCGGTGAAAATGAGCGGCGTCGTGCGCGTCAGCGTTTCGGCGAGCGCGAATTGCGAGCCGAGTGCACCGTTGAACATCGCGGCATAGGCGGCTCCCAGCGGCGCACCGGCGATGAAGAGTGGAATCGCCGCCAGTGCCAGCGCGGCAATCGCCGCCACGACGGGCGCTGCGATGGACAGGGCCGACGAGCGTTCCTGACGTGGTTCGAGGCGGATCATGCCGCATCCCCGAGATCGTCGTGCCCGGCCATCAGAAGGCCGAGGCGCCGCACCGTCATGTCCTCCGCCGGATGAATGGCCGACAGCGTGCCGCGATACATCACGCCGACACGATCCGACAGCGCGAGAAGCTCGTCGAGATCCTCCGACATCAGCAGGATAGCGGCGCCTCGCGCCCGCGCATCGAGGAGACGCCGGTGGACGAAAGACACCGCGCCGACATCGAGGCCGCGCGTCGGCTGGTTCGCAAGAATGACGCGCGGCTCGCCGTCGAGCACGCGCGCCAGAATGATCTTTTGCATATTGCCGCCCGAAAGCAGCCGCGCCTCGGTCTCCGGCCCGCCGCCGCGCACATCGAACGCGGACATCGCCTCTTTCGCACGGATGCGCAAAGCGCCTTGCCGCAGAAATCCGCCTGTCTGTGCGGCGGGATCGCGGATGTCTTCGAGGGCGAGATTTTCCCAAAGCCGCATCGTACCGACAATGCCGTCGTGGTGGCGGTCTTCGGGGATGCGGCCGACGCCTGCCTGCATGAGCGCGCGGGGCGAGAAGCGGCGGACGGGCTCGCCTGCAATAACGATCTCCCCCTCCTGCGGAGCAACAAGGCCGCAGATGAGCGCCGCAAGCGCCGACTGCCCGTTTCCGGACACACCCGCAATGCCCAGAATTTCGCCCGCGCGGATGGTGAAGTCCGCGTTCTCCAGTGTCTGCCGCCCGCGCGGGTCCGGCGCGCGGACATTCCGCGCCACGATGACGGCCTCGCCTGGAATATGAGCGCGGCGGACATTCGGCTGCACGGCGCTGCCGACCATGGTCTCGGCAAGAAGCGCGCGGTCGGCGGCTTTCGCGTCGATCTCGGCGACCTTCCGGCCTGCGCGCAGAACCGCCAAGCGATCGGACACGGCCAGAACCTCGTTCAGCTTGTGCGAAATGAAAATGACGGAAAGTCCCGTGGCCGTGAGGCGCTTCAGCGTGGCAAACAGTGCATCGCTTTCCTGCGGCGTCAGCACGGCTGTCGGCTCGTCGAGAATGAGAATGCGCGCGCCGCGATAAAGCGCCTTCAGAATCTCCACCCTTTGACGCTCGCCGACGGAGAGCCGCCCCACGCGAGCGTCGAGATCGACGTGCAGACCCGAATTCTCCTGAAGCTCTTTCAGGCGTGCGGACGCGGCGCGGTCCGAACGCCAGAACTTCAGCAGGCTTTCGGTGCCGAGCGTGATGTTGTCGAGAACCGAGAGATTGTCGGCCAGAGTGAAGTGCTGGTGCACCATGCCGATGCCCGCATTGAGCGCGGCCTTGGGCGAGCCTGGCGGCAGCGGTGCAAGATGCCCTTCCCCGTTGGCCACGAATATCTCGCCCTCATCGGCGAGGTAATGGCCGAACAGGATCGACATCAAGGTCGTCTTGCCGGCGCCGTTCTCGCCGAGCAGCGCAAGAATCTCGCCCTCTGCCAGATCGAGCGAAATCGCATCATTGGCGACGAGATTTCCAAATCTCTTCGTGACGCCGGAAATCGACAGCGCGAGAGACGCTTGCTGTGCGGGCGTTTGGGATGATCCGGTCATGGGAATATGCGTCCGGGCCTCGCTGACCCGGACGCAGGATCGCTCAGGGCTTCGGCTCGGTGTCGACGACCTGGACCTTGAAGGAGCCGTCCAGAATGGCCTTTTCCTTCGCCTTGACGAGTTCGATCACGTCCGCCGGAACGAGAGCCGGATCGAGCGGGGCGAGGCTCGCGCCGCCGACCTTCATCTCGCTGTATTTGCCGACATCCTCGGCCTTGTAGGTGCCGTCCAGCACCTGCTTGATCGCGTAATCGGCGGTCGGTTCGAAATGCCAGAGCGCGCTTGCCAGCACGACACCCGGATAATCCTTCGCGGTGTCGATGACGTTGCCGATGGCCTTCACGCCGCGCTCCTTGGCGGCGTCGGACACGCCGAAGCGCTCTGCATAGAGAACGTCTGCCCCGGCATCGATCATGGCGAATGCCGCTTCCTTGGCCTTGGGCGGATCGTACCAGGAGCCGATGAAGGTCACGGTGAAGGTCGCGTCCGGGTTGACCTCCTTCACGCCCGCCATGAAGGCGTTCATCAGGCGGTTCACTTCCGGGATCGGGAAGCCGCCGACGAGGCCGATCTTGTTGGATTTCGTCGCCTTGCCCGCAACGAGGCCGGAGAGGTAGGAGGCCTCCTGGATGTAGTTGTCGAACACCGAGAAATTCGGCTCTTCCGGCTTGAAGCTGGAGCCGAGAACGAAGGCGATCTTCGGATAATCGGCGGCGACCTTGCGGGCCGCCTTCTCCACGGCGAAGGCCTCGCCGAAGATCATGTCGGAGCCCTGTTCGGCATATTCGCGCATCACGCGCTCATAGTCGGTGTTCGCGACGTTCTCGGAGAATTTGTAGGTGATGTCGCCGCGCGCTTCGGCGGCCTTGAGGGCGAGGTGGATGCGGCTGACCCATTGCTGCTCGACCGGAACCGTGTAGACGGCCGCGACCTTGAGGGGCTTTTCCTTGGCCTCGGCCGGGATGCCGGACGAAAGCGCAAAAGCAGCGACCGCGAAGGCCGCCAGAAGGCGGGAGAAGAAGAATCGACGTGTCATGATGTCCTCGATGGATCGACGCGTTTCCTATGCAGGAGCGATGCCAGACAAGGGACAGAGTGACACATCCGGCCGCGGCAAAGGAAGGCCCCAGCCGCAGACCTGTGGGTGACGGACCGGCGTCAGACGCGGCCCGACTCGAGCTCGTCCACGCGGCGTTCGAGATTTGCCTCGCGCACCATCGAGGGGATGAGAAACAGATCGATGATCTGGCCGATGCCGAGAAGGCCAAGGGTTACCAGCCAGAGCGCGCCCGTCCAGTACCGCCCGGTATAGAACCGCTGGATGCCGCAAAAGCCGACGAGGCAGAAAAACCAGAAGAGATAGGCAATCGGGGTCGACTTCATGTGCAGGATCCTCCGCGGCGACAGGCAGGATATGGGTGGGCTTCGCAAAGAGCCAACAGCGCCGCAACGAAAATCGCCGCCGGGGGTTCCCGGCGGCGATCTGTTGTCCGTCTCGTTCGTGCGACGTTACGAGTTCAGATAAGGCAGGACTTCCATGACGCCGCGATAGGTCATGTCGATCGCGACATAGATGACGACGGCAAGGCCGACCCACGCGATCCAGCGATGCTTCGACAGCAGCTTGGCGATGAAAGTTGCGGCAAAGCCCATCATGGCGATGGCGATGGCCAGACCGATGACGAGGATGCTCGGATGCTCACGCGCGGCGCCGGCCACGGCCAGCACGTTGTCGAGCGACATGGAGACGTCCGCGACGATGATCTGCCAGACCGCCGCACCGAAGCTTTTGCGCGGAGGCGTACCGACAATCGTGCCGTCGGCGTTGACGACGAAATCGTCGGTCGCATGCGCCGCTTCGCCATGACCGGCACGCAGTTCCGAATACATCTTCCAACAGACATAGAAGAGCAGAAGGCCACCGACGAGCAGCAGACCGACAATCTGAAGAAGCTGCGTGGTGATGAGCGCGAAGCCGATACGCATCAGCGTGGCGGCGGCGATACCGATGATGATGACTTTCCGGCGCTGATCGGCCGGAAGACCCGCCGCCGCAAGACCGATGACGATTGCATTGTCGCCGGCGAGAACCAGGTCGATCATAATGACCTGGCCAAGCGCGATCATGCCCTCGCGCGTAAAGATTTCAGCAATTAGTTGATCCAGCATTTTGGCCCATTTCCATCATTTTGGGCCGAAGCGGACATTCCTCGTGCTGCGGATGCACAAAGATCGCCGTTCCGGGCCCGGTTTAACGGTTGTCAGTCCGACATCACAGTTCTTGCGAACTGCCAGAGGGGCCCGGTCTGTACGTTCTGTCTTAAACTAGAGAGCGATCATCTGTGTGATCTGGTCCGATCGTGACAGGATGGCTGCAAAGAAGCCCACCAGAAGAAGGCCTCCCGACACATCCCAAACCGTCACCCGATCAAGCCGCGGAAGTCCGCGAATCCAGGCATAAGCGCCAAGTATTCCCCCCGCAGCCAGCGCCAATGTGCTGAAAATCGGCAGACCGTATCCGGGCGGAGCGGCGTAGGCGAGGACCGCCAATACACCGACACACACAAGCGTCATGGCCTCCAATTGCGCGGACCAATGAAGGTCCCCGAAGGACAGACGCGACCGGGACGAACCTGCGCGCGTATTCACGACATCGCTCCCTAGCTCGGCAGCCACACGTCCACGGTATCTCCGCGGTAAGTATGGCTCCCGATCGTGAAAATACGCTGCTGCGGGAAGACTTCTATTCGTATCGATTCTACAGTAGTTATACTGTAGCGACTTCAGGGCACCGCCCGGCCGATCTTGATCGCCTGACGGACCAGGACCGCCACGCTTTCCGCGCCCATTTTCTGCATGATCTGAGCACGATAGCTTTCCACCGTGCGGCTCGACAGACCGAGCTTCTCGCCGATCGCGTGCGAGGTGAACCCGGCGACCACGAGATCGAAAACCTCGCGCTGGCGAGCCGTCAGCCGGTCGAATCGTTCGGCAAGCTCCTGATTTTTCTCGACATCACGGCTTTCCTCGACCTTCGGAAAGATACTCCGGTTGATCGCCGCGACCAGCGAAACGTCATCCACCGGCTTTTCGATGAAGTCCGCCGCGCCCGCTTTGATCCCCGACACCGCCATCGGCACATCCGCATGGCCGGAAATCAGGATGATCGGAATATCGAATCCCCGCAGGCGGGACTGGCGCACGAGTTCCACACCGTCCATGCCCGGCATGCGCACATCCGACACGACACAGGCCGGACCGATGACGGGGCTAACCTTCATCGTGTCGAGAAACTCCTCCGCCGATTCGTAGGTTTCGACGGTAAACCCGAACACCGACATCATCTCGCCGATGGCGTGACGTACCGCCTCCTGATCGTCGATGATGAATACTTTCGCTGCGCTCATCGTCCCTCCGTGCGGTCGACGGGAATCCAGAACCGGAATTCCGTCGAGCCGGCCTGGCCGCTGTGGAGCCATATCTTGCCTCCATGGGCCTCGATTATGGTTAGGCATATCGCGAGCCCGAGTCCAAGGCCTTCGTCTTTCGAACTGCGCATCGGCTCGAACACATGCTTGTGACGTTCGGGGTCGATTCCCGGCCCGTTGTCCAGAACGGAGAACTCGACGCGCTCGGGCGTGCTGTCGCGCCGCGCTGAGATAATGACCCGGCCGCGTATGGATGGATCGCTCTCGATGGATTCGACGGCATTGCGGATCAGGTTCAGAAACACCTGCTGGATCTGGATCCGGTCCACCGCAAGCGTCACATCGTCCGCGCCCGGATCGGCTTCGATCGTTACCGGATTGGATGTGGCCGTCCGTGAGAGGATGAGGGCTTCGTTCAGCAGTTCGCGTGTGCTGACCCAGGACAGGGAAAGCCGGCGGCGCTTCAGGAACTCGCGCATGCGCCGCAGCACATTCGCCGCGTGATCGATCTGCAGGATGGCGGTTTCGACATTCTTTTCGGCGCGGGGCAGATCGAGTTTCTGGCCGGACATCAAAACCTGCGAGGTGCGCAACAGCGCGCGCGCCGCTGTCATCGGCTGGTTGATCTCGTGCGCCAGCGAACTTGCCATGCTCTCGACAAGCGCAAGCCGCCCCGCCTGCGTCGCCTCGTCCTTCATGTCCTGAAGCCGTGCCTCGGCCTCCTTGACGAGCCGCTCCGAGCGCATGCGCGCATTCACTTCCGCGCCGACAAGAAGTCCGGCAATGGTCAAAGCGAGCAAGGAGGACTGGAACTCGAAGAACACATTTGCGTCGGCCCCAAGCGCATGGAGAATGGCGCCAAGGCCGAACTGGACCCCCGCCACCGCGACGCAGGCGCCGTCATAGCCGAACCGCGCGGCCGTAACGACGATGGGAACGACGAGAACGTAAAAATCGCCGAACCCGTCCCAGGTGACCATGAAAAGCGCGACGCAATGTGCAAACACATGCAACGGAACTTCCAGCAGGCGATCATATTTCTGCAGCGGAAAGACATCGCTGAAGTTCACCCGCAAAAGACGCAGCGTCAGCGGCGTCATCACGGCAATGCCGGCCGCATCCCCGATGAACATCTGAAGCAGAATCTGCCCGTGCGCCGTCTCCCACCCGATGAAGAGATTGTACAGGATGAGAGCTGTGAACATCGCGCCGCCCGCCCCGCCGACGATAAGCGCGGCCACGCTCTTCACATGGTCGAATTCAAGATCGTCCTTGATGGCGATGCGCACCACATAGGCGGCAGCCGTGTAAATACACGAGGATATTGCCGCCACCAGCACGACCGCATACCCGGACGCCGTCGTGCCAAGAAGGACGAGTTCGGCCAACAGAATGCCGACGAACAGCACCCCTCCATAGAACCAGCCGCGCGCCAGGATGAAGGCGAACACGACCCCGAGGCCCGGATTCCAGGGCGACACCGGCAGGCCGCTGAAGTCCTGCAGGAAGCTGAACCATTCGAGAACGAGATAGACCGCGATCAGCAGCAGGCAGAGCACGATGCGCGCCCGCAGCGTGCGCGAGCGGCCGAGGGCCTGGCCGAAATCTGCCGTCGATAGCGAATGTTTATCTGTCACGCGGCTCGCCTGGATGATCGTCCGCCGTTTGAGCGGAAGTTCCCATAAGGATCAAGCGGGACAGGAAAACCGCCCGCGGGCGGCATTGTCGATGGAAAGTCTTGAACATTGCTGATTTCATGCAGAACAGGCAGCGGGAGGACCAGCCGGTGCGGCGCCAGCTTACGGTCTCTTCGCGTGCTCTTGTCGTCATCCTTGTCCTGAGCGGCGTTTGCACGGCGCACGCCCAGTCGGTCCGCGATGTCAGCCCGCCCTGGCTGACGCGGCCGCAGCAGCCAGGCCCTCACATGCACGGCATCGAGCAGACGCCCGAACCGGTCGTGGCAGCGCCCTCCCCGCCGCAGACCATACGCGTGCGAACCTCGGGGGAACTCGACATCGACGGCAAACGTGTGCGCCTCGCAACCATTGCCCTGCCCGAACGCACCCGGCTGTGCCCCGGCGACCGCGGCTCCTGGGCCTGCGGCGCGGCGGCTTACATTGCCTGGGTCAATTTCTTCCGGGGCGCCGATGTGCGTTGCCAGGTAAACGGCGGCGACGCCACCTGCTCTGATGGCGAGCGCCCCGTCGATGAAGCTCTCGTTCTGGCCGGATGGGCCCTGCCCCTCGTTCCCCAGGGCGAAGCGCTACGATCTCTCGAAGAGGAGGCGAAGAACCGCAAGGCAGGCATTCATGGGCTCCACCGCTGATGGCACAGTATATGCGAGCATTCCTTCCAGATTTAACTAAACGTTGAAAAAGTCATTCTGGCGAAACTGAAACATGTTATCAGCGCCGGACTGGTACTTCCGGAAGGCGTCATCTGTGGATCAGCCTGTGAAACTTGCGCGGGACATCGGCGCTCCGGAGTTGTCCGCTGTCGATGTTCCGCTCGTCGTCGACGTCGACGGAACCCTGATCCGGACCGATATCCTGCATGAATCGGCCCTGAAGCTCGCATCCACACGCCCGTTCGAGGCTTTGCGCATCCCGCTCTGGCTGATGCGCGGAAAATCGGTACTGAAAACAGAGATTGCCGCGCGGGTCGATCTCGACATCGACACGCTGCCCATCGACCCCGACGTTCTTGCCTTCCTTGAAGCCGAGAAAGCGCGCGGACGCATGATCGTTCTCGCGTCCGCATCGAGCCAGAAATTCGTCGAGGCGCTTGCCGAGCATCTCGGTTTCGTCGACCGCGTTCTGGGCACCAGCGCATCGACCAATCTCAGCCGCGAAAAAAAGCGCGATGCGCTGGTCGAGGCCTTCGGCGAGGGCGGGTTCGACTATATCGGAAATTCGGACGACGATGTCCCGGCCTGGCGCGCCGCTCGGCGCCGCTACATCGTGCGCGGCCCGCTGGCCCCGGGGCTCGACGTGCTCAAGGATGGCGAGCCGCTTGAGCTGATCGCCGAACATCGCGTCACGCTCCGCACGGTCGTCAAGGCGCTCCGTCTGCACCAATGGGCCAAGAACGCGCTCCTGTTCGTGCCGATCATCCTTGGCGGCGCAATCGACGACGGCAACGCGATTGTCCGCACGATCGCCGCCTTCGTCGGGTTCGGTCTGCTGGCCTCGGCCACTTATCTCGTCAACGACCTGATCGACATCCCAAACGACCGCAAGCACTGGTCGAAGCGCAACCGCCCGTTCGCCAGCGGCAAGCTGCCCATCAGCTGGGGCATCGCGCTCGTCGCTCTGGGAAGCTTTGCAGGTCTCGGCATTGGCGCCCTGCTCGGTCTGCCGGCTTTTCTCGGGCTGCTTGGCTATGCCGCACTCACTTTGGCCTATTCGTTCCGCCTGAAGCGCGTGCCTATCCTCGACGCATCTCTTCTCGCCGGGCTCTACACGTGGCGGCTTTTTGTCGGCGTGCTCGTCGCCGGCGTCGCGCTGTCGCCCTGGCTTCTCGTCTTTTCGTTTGCCTTCTTCCAGTCGCTCTCGCTCGCCAAGAGGCACACGGAGATCACGCGCATGATCGCGACGGGCAAGACATCGCTTGCCGGGCGCGGCTACCGCACGGAGGACGGCCCGTTCATCATGAGCATGGGCGTTGCATCGGGCATCTCCTCGGTGCTGATTTTCGTTCTCTATCTCATCGAGGGCGCGTTCCGGGCCGCCTATTTCACCTGGCCGCAGGCGCTGTGGGCCTGCCCCGTCATCCTCATGCTGTGGCTGTGTCGGGTCTGGCTTCTGTGCGGACGCGGCGAGCTTCACGACGACCCCGTCGAGTTCGCGATCCGCGACCGGAAGAGCCTTATCCTCGGCACGGTCGCGGCCGGTGCCGTCGCGGCCTCGCTGGTGCTCTAGGATGGCTTCGTCCGAGGAAACGGCCGGACAACGCGGCGGCCGCAAGAACCATCGCGAGCTCATTCGCTTTCTTGTCTTCGGCACGCTGGCGGCGCTCATCAACTGGCTGGCGCGCTTTCCACTGTCGTTGTTCCTGCCGTTCGAGATCGCCGTTCTCGGCGCTTATGCCATCGGCATGCTGAGCGGCTTTCTGCTGTACCGGCGCTATGTGTTTCCCGCGTCCAGCCGCTCCCTCCGCAGCCAGGTCGCAAACTTTCTCCTCGTCAACGCCATTGGCGCGGTGGTGGTCGTCGTGCTGGCCAAGATGCTTTCGCACCATCTGCTTCCGCTCATCTTCGCGGACCGGGATCTCTGCGAAGCCCTCGGCCATGGCATCGCCATCGGCACATCGGCAGCAACGAGCTTTGTCGGCCACAAATTCCTGACTTTCGCAGCCCCGCGGAAAGCCGGCGACTGATCACAACGTCAGGCTTCATCCGCTCGGCCGGCTGAAGATTCGCGGGCCGAAAAGACCGGTTTCTGCGTGATAAAAACGCCGCAGCTTGAACTTTAATCATAAAACTTAAGACTAAAACTTGAACGGTATTTGATTCAAGCGCTGTCTACTTCCGGGCGCAAGTGGCCTGTGCTACTTAAGATGGTAATGCTCAATATCGGCGTGTAAATCCGTATGTCGCTTTCGTTGCGAACCCAACCGGACATGGAAGAACCGTCGCAACCGAGGCAAGTCCGGGAGCTTGGCGGCGTTTCCCTGCGCACTGCCATCGTCCTCATCTCGACAATCGACGCCATTCTGCTGTGTGCCACGGCTGTCGTTACGAACGTTTTCTATCATTTGCTGGTATACGATTACACGGGCGACTGGCAGAGTTCCGTTGTGCTTGGCGCGATCTCGGCAACTCTTCTGCTCCTCGTGTCCAAGTGGACCGGGCTGAGCGAGCCGACGAACATGCTGTCGCCTGTGGCGCAGGTGAAGTTCGTCCTGCTCTCCTGGGTCGGCGTGGCCCTCCTTCTGACCACGTTCCTGTTCCTGCAGCGCTCGGATGCCTGGTCGCGCGGCACGATCACCAGCTTCATGATCGTCGCGCCCATCGTGCTGGTCTTCTTCCGCGTCAACGCCTCGCGATGGCTGATGAACGCCGTGAAAAAGGGCCGCCTCCGCGGCAAGCGCGCGCTTCTCGTCGGCGACTACGAGGAACTGCAATATCTGCGCTCCGACCGCCTGCTCAGCTATTATGGTGTGCAGGAGATCGCGCGTTTCGAACTCCTGAAGGCGCAGGGCTCGGCTGCCTCTCTGCAGAAGATCGATGCGTCCATTGCCCAGCAGGTCATCAGCTTCATCCGCGACAACAAGGTCGACCAGATCGTCCTCGTTCTGAAATGGGGCGATGTCCGCCGCCGCGAATCCCTGTGCGAAAGCTTCCGCTTTCTGCCCATTCCGGTGATCATGCTGCCGGACCGCAGGCTTCGCGAAGTGCTGACCAAGCCGATCCTGCAGATGGGCCAGCTGGTCGGCGTCGAATTGCAGCGCGCCCCGCTGTCCTTCGTCGAACTGGCGTTGAAGCGGACACTCGATCTCGTCCTGACGATCCCGGCCGTCCTGCTGCTTTCACCGCTCCTTCTGATGGTCGCAGCTCTCGTCAAGCTCAGCTCGCCCGGCCCGGTCATCTTCAAGCAGGACCGCAAGGGCTTCAGCGGGCGCGTTTTCACCATCTACAAGTTCCGCACGATGCGGATGCACGACGACAAGGCCGTGCGCCAGGCCTGCCGCAACGATTCACGCGTGACGTTTATCGGGCGCATCCTGCGGGCCAGCAGCATCGACGAGCTGCCGCAGCTGATCAATGTGCTGCGCGGAGAGATGTCGCTCATCGGGCCGCGCCCGCATGCCATTGCCCACGACACCGAATATGGCCGCTTCATCGGAAACTATGCGTTCCGGCATCATGTGAAGCCGGGCATTTCCGGCTGGGCGCAGATTCACGGCTTCCGTGGCGAGACCCGCGAACTGCGCGACATGGAAGAGCGCATCCGCTTCGATCTCTGGTACATCAACAATTGGTCGATCTGGCTCGACTGCTGGATTCTCCTGCGCAGCTGCGTGGAGATCGTGCGCGCCCGCAACGCCTATTGAAGCCTTCGGCTCAGTAGCCCCAGCCGGATGGGGTGTAGGCGCCCCAATAGCCCGTCCCGCCATAAGGTCCGTAGGCTCCGTAGAGCGGAGCGCACGAATAACGGTCCGGGCAGCCGCACACCTTCTTCTCGAAGCATCCCTCGGGACCGCAAACCTCGACGATGCGGCAGGCGGGCCCCGACGCGATGCGCTTTGTGGTGATCTGGGAAGACATCGGTGCCGCCGCATCGGCGGACATCGCCACCGAAGCCATGCAACTCAGGACACCGGCCGCGAGCAAGCTTGCAACACGCATGAAATCCACCCCAGTTCTAAAACGTTGGCTCGGACTATAAACAGCCGCCGGATTCTTGGAAGTCCCCCTGCCCCTATTGGCAGACACCATTCCGCAAGGTGCGGCCTCCGGGACACTGTGTGGAATTGCGCGGCCGTTGCGGACCGGTGTTCACGCGCGGATCCATATAGATGGTGCCGCCCGTCTGCGATGTCGGCTTCGACCATTGCGATCCGAACGGGCCATTCTGCTCGACGGGGGTGCGAACGCTGCCGCCGCCGCCCTGCTGCTGGCCACCTGTCGGGGTCTGCGCCACCGCCGCGCTCGCCGCGACGAGGAAAGCAAAAACGAAAATCGGTCTCATGACGTCTTCCGGGGTTATAGCTTCTCTGAAGATATAACCCTCCTGAGCCGCAAAAAGGTCCGTCCGGGCCTTTTTTCGAGGCTCAGCTCGTCAGCGCCGGGCCCTTGTGCGCATGCGTCCAGAAGCGCGGGTTTTCCGGAGATTGCACGCGCAGCCAGCGGTAGCTCAACCTCGACCAGTGCGTGACCTGACCGGACAGATTGTCGAGAACGAAGTCTCCCGATTGGGTCCGAACGACGACAACCAGGTGATGCTGCTTGTCGGCGGTCAGAACTTCGGCGAGAAGCAGCGCACGCGGGTCCCAGCCCGCAGCGACAAGCCGCTGCTGCTTGGTCACGGCATAATCGTTGCAATCGCCCTTCGCCGGCGCGATCAGCCATTCGTCCAGGGAAGCGACCTGCGGGCGAATGGCCCCGTTGACCTGCCGGTTGACGCGGTGCAGCTCAAGCCACTTTTCCGATGTCAGGACAACCGGCTGGAACGTCTCCTCCGGTGCTTCGCACCGCGTACGGTCCTTCAGGCAGAACAGCACATGGGCCATGGGCGCCAATGTCGGCGCGCCGAAGACAAGGGAGGGGCCGAGTAAATGACGCTGCGGAAACGTGCTAAGACTGGCCCCGACCTCGGTCGGAACGACAGACAACAGCACAAGCCCAACAGCCGACGTCTTGGCAAAGGAAGACATGATTTCGTCCCAGCAAGTTTGATGCCGGGACTCAACCACAATCGTCTTGACCTTGATCTAAAGCGTTCGGTCCAACTTTCGTAAAAGCATAGTACTCGCATCAACTTACTCGTAACCAAGGCAATCTGGATGTGGTTTGGGCGTAAGAAGCAGCAGGATCGGCGTTTCTGCCTGCCGAGTGGCACGCGCGTGTACGCGATCGGGGATGTGCACGGACGCCTGGACCTTTTGGAAGCCGCCTTCCGGCGCATCGACGCCGACATCGCCCTGGCATCCGCCCCCCGTATTGTCGAAATCACCCTTGGAGATTACGTCGACCGCGGGCCGTCGAGCCGGCAGGTGATCGACGCCCTCATCGCACGGCAGAAACGCACCCGTCTGATCGCCATCAAGGGAAACCACGAAGATCTGTTTGCGTCATGCCTGAAGGACAAAAAGAGCCTCGACACATGGCTGGCGCTTGGCTGCGTACCGACTTTGTCGTCCTACGGCATAAAGATCTCGCACGAGCGGAACGAGGATCTCACTCTTGAGCTCGCCGACCGCCTGCAAAAAGCCATCCCGCAAAAGCACAAGGACTGGCTGTCTGGACTGCCGACCAGCCATTCCTGCGGGGATTTTCTGTTTGTCCACGCAGGCATCCGCCCGGAAGTCCCGCTAGATGCCCAGTCCGAACGCGACCTGATGTGGATTCGCGATGATTTTCTCGATTCCGACGCCCTGTTCGAGAAATTCGTCGTGCATGGCCATACGCCGGTCATCAAACCCGACATCCGGCGCAACAGGGCCAATATAGACACCGGCGCCTACGCGACGAATGTCCTGACATGCCTTCGCATCGAGGAAGACAGGCTGACTTTTATCTGATCAGGCCCGGCGACGGCGTTTGGTCTGGGGCACCCGCGCAACGGCGCGCTCCGGCTCGGCGGCCTCAAGCGGGACAGCATCTTCAGCCCCGACAGCCTTCGGCGTGAAGCGGCGCGCTTCGGTCCGAACCTCGGCCTCGGCCTGCGTTGCGAAGAAACCGCGGAGCACTGCGCCGAGCAGATATCCGCCCTGGATGAGAACGACGGCAATCAGAATATCGCGTGCAATGGAGAATGCCGAAACATCGGGCTGGAGCGCGGCAATCGCCACCGCTGTCGCCAGAACGACCGGAACCACCAGCAGCACCTTGAATCGGAGCCCCATAAGGACGGCGCCACAGAGAATCACAAGTGCCTCGACCATTCCCTACACCCAAGATGATCATCCGGTACAATCGGCGAAGCACAAGGCCGAATTTGCGCGGAGTGTTTGCGGGGCTTCGAACCTTTGGTGCCAGACCGCAGGAACTGCAGATGTTTGAAACTCCGCCCTGTCAGGCACCCCAGCGCCGGGCGCCTGAGAAGGACGGATTACGACCAGTAACCAAGTTGCATGAGAGCATTGGATTAAAAGGTTGAAAATTCGCTAAAATAAGCGCCACAAAGCTTCTTGGGACAGCGGGGTGGCGGAATGCGTAAGCTTTCAGTTCACGGGTCGTCTGCCCGCCGCGATCTCGTCCTTGTTTGCGCCCTTGCAGCCTGTGCGATCATCCCCCTCCTTCTGATCGGCGCGGCTCATTTTGCTGTGCAGAACGCTCTGCGCGATGTGGTGACGGTCCCTCCGGGGTTGCTGTCACTTGGAAAATGGTTCGTCGACACGCTGTTCGCGCCGCATCCCAACGCCGATTCATGGGATGTCATGCGCCGCGCCGTGGACGCCTTTCGCGAGCATGGCGAAGGCATTTACGAGCGGGTGTTCTTCGGAGACGGCAAGAAATTCCAGTACCCACCCGCAAGCCTGCTGCCCTTCGAGTTTCTCGAAAGCCTTGGCCTGCGTTCCAACGCTCAGTGGAACGCCCTCAACTCGATCTTCTTCTTTCTCAACGCAGGAGCTCTCGCCTGGCTGGCTGTCGGCCTGTCCCGCCGCGAGGGGTTTGGTCCTTACGAGCGGGACAACAGCCGGAACGTGACCGTGTTCGGCCTCGGCGCCGGATGCCTTGCTTTCGCCCTGCCCTTCGTCTTCCAACCGACACTCCAGGCCGCCCTGATCGGCCAGATCAAGGTTTTCATCGACCTCGGATTCACGTTGGCCTGCATTGCCTGGCTGGCCGGACGTCGCGCGAGCGCCGGTGTGTGCATCGGTCTTCTGTGCGCGACCAAACCGCAATTTGCGGTGTTTCTGGTGTGGGCGCTTCTGGCGCGCGAGGGCCGGTTCGCGGCGGCCCTGTTCCTGACGGGGGCGGCGGTCGGGCTGGCCGGACTGGCCCGGTACGGACTTTCAGATCATCTCGATTATCTGAAAGTGCTCTCATTCCTCTCCCATCACGGCGAGTCGTTCTACTTCAACGCGTCGGTCAATGGGCTGATGAACCGCCTGTTGTTCAACGGATGCAATGTCTGTTTCGGGGCGAGCCCGATACCGCCCTACAACGCGCTCGTCTACGCCGTGACGACCGCCACCAGCCTTGCCTTGCTGGCTTTGGTGTTCTGGCTTGCCTGGCGGCGTCCGCCGGGCTCGATCGGGCTGCTCGGCTTCTCGGCGGCAGGCGTCGGGCTGACGCTCGCCTCCCCGATCGCCTGGGATCATCATTACGGGATTGCCCTGCCGGCCTACATCGCGCTGATGATGCATCTGCTGAACCAGCGGCCCGGCACCTACAGAACGTACGGTCTGATCGTTCTGGCGTTGTCTTGGGTGCTCGTTGCCGCCGACATGCCGGTGTTCAACCTGCTGAAGGACACATCGGCAAATGTCCTGCAGTCCTACCGGCTGTTCGGCGGGTTGATGCTGTTTGGGCTTCTCGCGGTTGCGGCCCGCCGAGAAACACTGGCCAGGCCACGCTCCGAAAAGGTTTCCGGCCTCAGCTTTTCACAAATGCGTCCCAGCACGGATTGAGCTCGATCCGGGTGCGGCGGTCGAGTTCCGGCCTTGCCAGCGCCGCGATGTCGATGCGCATGCGCTCTGAGGGGCAATAGGGAACGAGGATCGCGTCCGTGTCGGCCCAGGCCTTGAGCATCCGCGCGTGCAGATTGGGCGAGACGGTGCGGTACGGGTCCATGACGACGGCGAGGCCTTTGACGGGCTCAAGACCCGCGAGATAGGCGACCGGATCGACGAAATCGAGGCTAGCGGCCGTCCGTACCGGGCTGCCGTTCGGGAGCGTCACGGTCTTCAGCGCACGCGCCGCCTCCCCCGCCGATTGCAGGAAGAAGACCTGAAAATCGATGCGGTCGTAGAAGCTCGGCTGGGTGAGCGTGTAGCCAAGGCTCGACGCCCGCGCGAACACATCGCCTTCCCGTCCGGTCATCGCACGCCACAGGCCGGACTGCTGGATGAATTGCGGCTTTGTCACAACGCGGAATGGATCGGTCTCACCGACCTCGATCCGCTGGCCGCTGACGAGCGTGATGCCCGTGCGCACCACACGCTCGGCGACCTCGGTCGCCATGAGGGCACAAAACACCAGCGCAACCACGGGCACAGGCGCTGTCTTCCACCGGCCGAACGGAAGCATCAGCGCAAAGATCGCAGGCAGAAGGAAGGCGAATTCCTGACTGCCGGAGTTCTGGCTTTCGATCAGGACCGCCAGCAGGGTAAGAAGCGCAAAAGACAAAGCGGGCACGCGCGACAGCACACGGATGGCACGCAGCGGCCGTGCCGGCAGCGCGCGGAGCCCCACCGTTATGCGGCGCGCCGAGCCGCGGGCAGCGAAGAACACGAGAGCGCCCAGCAGAAGAAGGGTCGCAAGCTGCTCGCTCGTCGTGGCGTAAAGGCGCCGCAGCGTTCCGCCGTCATTGCTCGCGACCATTTCGCGAATATCCGAAAGATAGGATGAAATGAGCCCGCTCGGCAGTTCGATCGCAACGACAAGCACCGCGGCGGCCACCGCGACGGCGCACGCATCGCGCAAACTGAGCCGCCCCTGCACCACAACGAGCGCGGCCAAAGGAAGCGCCACGGCAAAAGCCGTGATCTTGGTCAGGGCCAGCATGACGAGCGCAGCCGTCAGAACGATGAGAAGAACCGAACGGGAGCGCGCCTGCCAGACCGCCGCGACCATCAGGAACAGCGCAAATCCGGCCTGTCGATTGTAAATACCAAACCCGTCAACCGAAGACTGCACGAAACGCTGGAAGATGTTGATCGGCAACAGTGTCATCGCGAGGAACGAGAAGACGAGGAGATACCCCACGGTCCGCGACCGCACATCCCGCAGTACGACCAGCAGAAACGGCAGGCACAGCAGACCGAACGGAAGTTGTGCCGCCAGAACCGGATGCATGTTCGGGAACAAAGTGTCGAACAGCCAGAACAGATAGGTCGACAGCGGACCGAACGGCACGAAGAAATCGCGGTGCGGCATCTGGCCGAGCGCAATCCGGTATCCGCTGTCCAGATACATGGACAGATCCCAGTATCCGACGCCGATCGGCAGGTTCAGCGGCAGCACGGCCAGGACTGCGCAGACGAGCACGAAGCCCGCCACCAGAACGCGCGCCGGAGACGGCGAGAATGCGGATGTCGTCGAGCTTCGGCCTGCGAGCACCTGGTTATCGAACGTCATTTCCTGGCTCCCGCTTCCCAGTGCAGGCGAAACAGTTCCTGCATTTGCACACCAACCGAATATTTGATGATCTTGGCCCGCACGGCCGCCGTCGAAACGCGCCCCTGCCGGATGGCATCCCACAACGCGATCAGCTTTTCTGAAAAGCGCGCGGTCGTTTCCTCGTCGGTGCCGGCACGGGCAATCACGGTGCCGGACACGCCTTCTTCCACGACGAGATCGAACTGCGGCAGGTCGATGACCGCCGCCGGACGTCCGACCGACAGGCTTTCCAGAAGAAAACACGGCATGCCCTCGAAGAACGAGGTCAGGATCGCGATATGGCATCCGGCCATGATCCTCGCGACGTCAGGCGCGGTCTGAAAGCCGTGGCGCGCGGTGAAAGATTCAACCAGCGAAAACTGCGGATAGCGGTGCGGATCGCTCGTGCCGATATAGTGGAACTCGCACGCCCCGCCGAGGCGCCGATGCGTCTCCGCGAGAACACGGAACATGGTCGGCGGGTCCTTGAACTCGTCGAGCCGCCCCGCAAAAACGACGCGCAGCACACCATCTGCAACATCGAACGGAGCCTCCGCAAAAGTGCGCGCATCGACCGAAACCGGCATGAACACGGAGCGCTCCCCCGCCGCCGGATAATCCCGCCGGTAACGTTCCAGAGTCTTCGGATGAACGACCACGACACGGCGTGCCCATTTCACTGCAAACCACTCGCCTATCCGATTGACGAACCAGTATTTTTTAAGAAGCGAATCCATCCGAGCCCCAGGATCCGGCTCCCCATGCACGATCTGTACAAAAGGTACGTGCAACACGAGCGGAATGAGCGCAAATTCGAAGCGCTGGATCTCCATTGTGCCGGGCGCTCCCGCCATTGCGCGCCGCAATGCGCCGATGTGACGGAGCATGGCAAGCAGAAACCGGAACGTCACCGAGCCCCCGATCGAGCTTGCCGCTTTGTGCAGATCCTCCTGCGGAAAACGCAATACGGGCAGGAATTCGATTGTACGGCCCTCGAATTCCAGTTTCCGCACCTTTCCGATCTCGCAGTCGCCAAACTCGTCGATACCGATGAAAAGAAGCCGCCATCCAGCAGGATAATTACGCAGAAGAGAGCGTATATGCGTCTCGATTCCGCCGACCTTGTTCCCCCGAGGGTCCATTGGATGGATTAGACGCAGAAGGAACGGTCCAGCCAGATAAGGCGCGACATCGCTCGATGCGACAGCGTGCGAAACTTTGTGCATCGTCATGACCGTCTGCTCATGTGCCGCTTGGAGAGAAGTTCTTCAAACAAGCTTTCGGTCTCGCGCGCCGCCTTCTTCCAGGAAAACCGCGTGGCATTTGCTCTCGACCGATGGGACATGTCCGCATGCAGAACATCGTCGGAAAATATCTGTATGATACGTGCGGCCAATTCATCGGATTGTCTTGCATCGAAGAACAATCCTGCATCTCCCGCCACTTCCCGCAGAACGGGGATGTCCGAACAGATGACCGGCGTGCCCACGCTCTGGGCCTCGATCACCGGAAGGCAGAACCCCTCGTCCAGCGATGTCACGACAAGGCAGCGCGCCTGACGATAGAATTGCGCGAGACGGGCATCGTCCGGCGAACCGACCGAGACAATCGGATGGACCAGACCGGATTTCTTCTGGGCATCCGAGAGAAGTCCCAGTTCGTCTCTTCCGACGTGGAAGAACGGGACGTACCTGCCCTGCTCTTCGAGAGATTTCAGCGCCGCAACCAGCACTGCGGGATTCTTGTTTGGAGACAGGTTTCCGACGATGAGACCAAAGCTCTGCTCCACGATGTCGAGAGGTTGGGAGCCATCATGAATGGACCAGTTGAGCGCTGAGGCCTCGAGAACGACATGCGTGCGGGGAGCGGCGGCAGGATAATGGCGGACAACCTGGTGCCGCGTCGCGTTGGAGACGCAGATGATCGCATCTGCGCTCGCCAAGACACGCGGAAAAATGAGATTCCACGCGATGCGCCGGCGCATCGGGTAATCCTGCGGACTGACATTGTAGTAGAGGTCATGGACGGTAACGACACGCGGCCAGTCCCCGAAAAATCCGCCAATAGGATTTGCGTTGAATTCGAGCGATGCCCCGGTCTCACGCATCAAGCGGCGCACCATGCGCAACTGCGCAAGCACGTTCAAAGGCATGGAACCGATGTCACGCCGCGTCAGGCAGACAACACCCGCTCGCGTCAACGCGTCAGGCAGATCCTCGGCAGACCACGTCGTCGCCAGAACATAGCGATGGCGGCCCCGCTCGGCCAAAGCCTGCAGAAGCGCAAAAAGATATCGGGTGATGCCAGTCAGCCGGCCGGACGGCTCCAGCAGATGATTGACGAGGATTGTCGGAACCGCATCGCCGATCCCTGATGCCGGCGCCTGGTCATGATCGCTGACGTGAAACTGCGCACTCATGTGCTGAGTGCTCTCAATATGGCGTCATAAGCCGGTTTCGGCTTCAGCTCTGTGTCAAACGGAAGCGGTCGCGGCGGGCGGATTTCGTCAGAAGGTTCCCGCACATTGCCAGGATACCATGTGTGGCGGTCCGACAGCTGCCATGTAATGATCGCCTTGACCGCATGGAACTGCAGGACATCGCGCAGATATGTCTCGTAAAACTCAGCCACGACACGATCGCGCGTCTCGATATCTCCTTTGACCCCGCCCTCATCGACATCGAGCTCGGTGATGTAGATGTCGAGCCCCAATTGCTGCAGCTTTTCGAGGAAGCGGCAATAATTTTCGGGATCGTACTCACCGACTTGCAGGTGCGATTCGATGCCGACGCCGTCGATCGGCACATTCGCATCGAGCAGCTTCTCGACAATACGCAGAATATCGGCGGCAACCGGCGGCCCCCAGTCCGGAAGTTCCATGCCGGATTCGTTGAGGATCAATTTTGCTTTGGGATCCGCCTTTCGCGCACGGCGAAACGCCCGGGCGATATACCCTTCCCCGAAGGCCTCCAGCCATGGCCCGTCGCGAAGCCCACCCGGATTTCCATGATCACGCCAGATTGGCTCATTCACGACATCCCAGGAATGCACGCGCCCCGCATAGCGCCCGACCAGCTCGTCGATATGGCGGTCGAAAAGCGACCTGATCTTGTTGCGCGGAAGCCGATGCACCCAATCGGGCATCCAGTCGTTCCAGATGAGATTATGCCCGCGGACCGGCATTTTTAGCTCTTGCGCGAACTGGATCAGATAATCCGAACTCTCATATTTGACCGTTTGAGGGTCCGGACGGATGCTAGGGAATTTCAGGCTGTAATCCGTCGTAAGGATAGCGCATTCATCGCGCAGCAGCGCCGCGTATTCATGGTCATCGCCAACAAAGACATCGAAGGCTGACCCGAAAAGAATACCACGGCGCGCGGCGGCATCGCGAATAAGGCCGGTCTTGCGTGCGGGCTCCTCCTGCGCGCGGGCGCCGGGAACCGCACAGAGCGCGCTGCCCGCGAGCCCGGCCAGAACCGAGCGACGATCCGGAAATCGCTTTTTCATTGCGGGACGCCTTGACCAACGGGAGCCTCAACGCGGTCCGGCGTCCGGAACGCATGCATGATCAGCACATACAATGCGTAGGAAATCGTCTTTCCGGACAGGCTGAGGGACGCGGTGGCGCACATCAGAAAGAAGAACGGCACGAAGCCCATATAAATGTTTTGCACATCAAGGATCAGCCTGCCGACGAACAGAACGAAAAACGGCAGCATGGCTATGAGACCGTACAACAACACCATCGCGATCCAGAAAACCTCGACGCCGAAATCGAGCCCGAACATCTTTTGCACGGCACGGATCGATTCCGAGTTCATGCCGAAGAGCAGATCGTTCCAGGAAACCTGCTCAAGAACCGACGTGATGAGAAGACGGGCAAGTGCGCTTCCATTGTCGTCGGTAAAGCGGTCGATGAACGGCGCAAAGATGTCGGTCGCAAACAAAAGAACGGGAATGGCGCAAACGGCAATCAGCCCGCAGGCGAGAAAAAAGGCGGTCGTCTTTGACATGACATCCGAATAGAGCGCGCGCATCAAAGCGACGGTCCCCATCAGGACGAGCGAGACGCCAAGCGAAACCGCCGCCGCGCGGCCGCCAAACGCCAGCATTGCCAAGAGATGGATCGGGAGCAGGTAAACCGCGAATGTCCGACGACCACTCAACGCCATAGCAGCGATGGCGACAATATAGATCCCTGTCGCCATGGATGCGTTGAGAGGGTGACCCAAAAGCGCGTAGGAACGCCAATCCAGATAGATGAGATAGGCCCCCGGCCCAAGCAGCCACGGAAACATCAAAACCAGTTTCTGGCCGGACACGAATTCGGCAATGCCGATCAGCGAATTTACCAGGAAGAAGATGTGAACCATCGCCGCAAGCCCTGGAATGACGGGCCTGCCAAGATGCTCAAGAATGAGGATCATCGCCGCAGGCAGAAGGAAGCTGTCAACCAGGAGTGAGATGGGATGCGCGCCAAGAACCACGTTTCGCGCAACAACGGCAAGTATGCACAAGAAAAATGCAAGATTGAAGGCTTGCCGACCCGTGATAACGACATTGCGCAGATTGATGAGATAATAGCCTATGATCGTAAAGGCGGTCAGGATCGCAACGTAGGAGGCAGGATGAATCTTCGATAGCGGCGATCCTTCGGAGGTCGCATACGGGACTCCGAGAAAGAACAAAACGGCAGAGGATAGACTGAACAGCAGTGCCGCGATGAAAGCGAAAAGCAGGACGCCAAGATCAAGCCGGACCGTCGCGCTGCCGGACGCAAAGTATGGCGGATCGTAATCCCGGGGGGTGCCGGTTGGAAAAGAGTGGCTCATTCCCTACCCCCCCGTGAGCGGTGTCGTTCGGTTTCCAAGAGCTGCGGCGGCGAAAAGACGAACGAACAGCGCCACGCACAGTAGATAGCGTACACCCAGACGACGCGGATTTGTTGCCATACGCCACGCCCATTCGAGGTTAAGCTGCTGCAGAAGCCTCGGGCAGCGGGTCTGCGTTCCGGCCAGAAAGTCCAGGCCGCCACCAATACAGGCAAAGCCTATACCATGCGTTCTGTTCGCGGCGAAGGCCGCGAACAGTTCCTGCTTGGGTGCACCAAGCGCGATAAAGCACAAACGCGCTCCCGACGCAGCGACCTGCGCGGCCATTGCGGCCGCCTCGCTCGAGGTCGGATCAAATCCGTATGGCGGCGCCAGAATCCCGGCAACATCAAGCCCGGGAGCCACATCTGTGAGAGCCGCCCGCGCTTTCTCAAGCGTGGCCGCATCCGAACCGAGGAAAAAGACTCCAACGCCTGCCTTCGCAGCAGCCTGACAAAGCGGCACGATCAGATCCGCGCCCGTGGTCCGGCTCAGAGAGACGCCGACCATACGCGCGAGGAGGACTATCGGAAAACCATCCGCCGTAACGATATCCGCGGTCGCGTAAGAGGCGCGGAATTCCCCGCTTTGCCGAAGCTTTACCAGATGATCGAGATTGAGCGTATGAATCTGAAACGAGGAGGTTTTGTCCAGACGGTCCATGACGGCGGCCACCGCCTCACAAGGGGAGCGGACGGTGACGGACACCCCGGAGATATCGAAAACCGGCGTCTTCACGCGCGCCCCGCTTTGTTAAGCAAAAGGCGGAGAAATGCACGCGCGTTCGCGGCATCGGCGGCGGCGGCAGCGTTCCACGTGGCCAGATTATCGAGTGCGGCTCGGCTGCGTTCAGCGCGCCAGTCCGGGCTTACGCAAGCGGCAGCAATTTTTTCGGCTGATCCATCTTCATCGTCCGTATCGACCAGAATCCCGGACGAGCCGAGCACTTCGCGGAAGATCGGCTTGTCCGGAGCGATCACCGCTAGTCCGCCGTGCTGCACCTCAAGCAAGGGCAGCCCAAGTCCTTCGTCGTGCGAGGAGCTGATGAGAAAGTCCGACATGGTGAGGATGCTGCGTACGGCCGCGTCGTCGACATATCCATGCACCACAACATGCGAATGTGCTTTCAGCAGCTCGGCATCCGGCCCCCACCCTTCCCGCCCGATGATGTGCAGTTCAACTGGGCGGCCGAGCGCCTTGCCGAGCGCCGCCGCGATGCGGGCGGCGGCGGAGAAATTCTTTCGGGGTTCGATCGTTCCGACCGCAGCCAGGCGCAAGGCATCGCCGATCGCAGGACGTGCCTCCCGTTCGTCGGCCGACAGCCCGAACACGTTGCGCACCACCGGCCGATAGGTCAGAATTTCGGCATCCGGACGGCAGTACTTACGCAACTCGTCGGCCGTCGTCAGCGAGTTCGTGAAAAAATAACGGAAGTTGCGCAGAGCTTCGGCGAAACAGGTGGCCATGTAATAGCGGCCTGTCGCGTTGAGGTCCTGCTTTCGGGTCAGAAGGAACAGGTCGTGGACGTAAAGAACCGCACGATCGGTAAAGGCCCGCAGCAGCGGCGATGGCGGAAAGCCGGGAAGCACCATGATGTCCGAGGAGTGCCGCAGCATGTGCCAAGGCAGACCGAACATCTGGGTGCCGAAAATCGAGAACCTGCTTTCTCCCGTCGCCCGCTTTGCGCGGCTTGGAAGCCCCTGAAGACTTTCCTGCCCAAACAATTCCGAAGTAATACGTTCGATGCCGCTGTTGCGGCGTCCCATATGGGTCCAATCGATGGTTAACTCACCGGAATACATGTTAGAATTTTAGTGTATTTCGATGCAACTTAGAACAGGTTTGACCGACCTCAGGTTGTTAACCTTTACGCCGTGCTCTTTCGATCACTTAAATCACGCCTCATTTTCAGAGACCCCTCAACGTGCTGATCTCCTCGACCCTGAGATATCTTCCGGCACAGGTTGTGGCGCCGCTTCTTCAGATCAGTGTCTTCCTTTACTGGACGTTCCATCTGCCGAGCGAAGTTCTGGGCTTCCTCAATCTTGGCATTGCCTCCCAAGAGCTGTTCTCCTCGCTCCTGCTCGTCTGGTGGCAGCACTATGTCCTGCGCTTTCGCAGCGAGCCGCGCGAGGGTCCTGACGCGGCAAGGTTCATCGCCAGCGAAGTGACGGTGATGACGCTGGTTCTGCTCGCGCATCTTGCCTGCATGTCGCTGTTTCTGGCCTTCTGGGCAAAGGATGCGCCGGTTTCGACGCTGCTTGCTGCGCTTTGCTACAGCGGAGGGCAGGCGCTGGCGGTCTATCTCAGCGATCGTGCGCGCGCGCTGAACGACACCTTTGCCTATACCGTCCTGCAAATATGCGGACCGGCAGGAGGGCTGGCCGCCTCCGCAGCCGGGTTTGCTCTCGGCGATCTCACCGCGAGCTGGCCGCTTGCGGGTCTGGGCCTCGGTTATCTGGCCGGATGTCTCTACGACATCGCGAGGCGCTGGGGCTTTCGCGGCTGGATCCCACGTCCCGGCCTTTCCTTCATCCAGGCGGGCCTGCGCTTCGGCGGACCGCTCATACTTGCCAACATCTTCATCTGGACGATCTTCAACATCGGCCGCTACGTCATCGACTACGCGTTGGGAACGGAGGCCGTGGGGCAATTTTCCGTCGGCTATGGCCTCGGCATGAGGGCGCTGTCGATAACCGCGATGCTGGTCGTTGCGGCCGGATACCCGCTTGCCGTCCGCCGTCTCAACGAAGAAGGGACGGCAGCTGCCATCGGGCAATTGCGGCGGAATGCGCTTCTTTTGCTGGCACTGGTCATTCCGGCGACGGCCGGGCTTTTCGCAGTCACACCACTTGTCGTCGATAATCTCGTCGGTGCGAATTACCGCGCCGTCGCCCTTGTCGTCCTTCCGCTGGCCGCCCTCGCCGGCGCGCTGCGAAGTGTGCAGAGCCATGTCTTCGAGCAATGTCTTTTGCTGTTCAAGAGAAGCCACGTGGTCGCCGCCGTCACCTGTGCAATGGCGGCGCTGGTTTTGCTCCTCACGCTTCCGACCGTCTTGTCTTTCGGAGTAGTCGGCGTGCTTTATGCGCTGCTTGCCGTGCAAGGCGTAAGCATTTTCGTGCTCGGCCTTTACTGCCGCCGCGAGACGGGCTTCACGATCCCGATCCCGGAAACCGGAAAAGTGTTTCTGGCATCCCTAAGCGTGTTCGTGCCGGGCTTTTTCGTTACGGGCACCGGCCCGCTCAGTCTGGCAATCGCGGTCCTGGGAGGGGTGGGTCTTTACACGCTCGCCATGTTCATTCTGTTTCGCAACGACGCGATCAGCCTCTTGAAGCGGTTGCGCCCAGCCTGATCACCGCCCCGGAATCCGGTCGATACGCGCTTGCGTAAGATCCAGCTTGTAACCGCGAAAGTCGAACGCAGCGACAAGTTCCTGCCGCTCTTCAACAGGCGCAGCGGCCAGTGCCGGGAGCAATCGCGCATGGACGTTGCGGCCCGGCCCGAGCAGAAGCCGCACGACATCCTTGTAAAGACCGTTCTTCATGAGTTTGCGAAGATCGGCCACGGCCTCCCCCGCCAGATCTCCCGGAAGTGACGGGTAAAGAGGAAGCGAAAGCGCGCTGCGGCGTAAAATGATCCAGCCCTCGTTAGGGCCGAACGCATGGGACAAACGCAAGGCATCAAGGTTGCCTGCGCTGAATCCTGTCCGCGTGTTCTCCGCCCAGAAAAAGATCAGCCACAAAAACGGGTCGGTGGGTGCGGCCACAAGCGCCAAGCGAACAGAACTGGAAAGCGCGTCTGCGGCGCGATCGATCACCGCCGGATCACCCTCGTCCGTGCTGCGGCGGGCGGCCTCGAAATCAATGATTGCGATGGCACGTCGAATATGTGGATCAGCAAAGCGGGCCCTGCGAGGACCATCGGTGAGCGCTCCGATCTCCGCAATCTGAGTAGAACTGTAGCGCTCGCCGTGCAGGATGCGCTCGCTCGTGCGCTGCAAATTCCAGCGCGGCGGCGAAATCGCCAAAACGGTCAGCCCCGCCGCGATGCCGAACAGTCCGAATCCTATGATGAGCAGACGTCCGGCGGTCATGATCCTGCTCAGTCGGTGTATCCGTACGACTTGTAGCTCTTGCCGAAGAAATAGTCTTTCACATTGCTGTCGTAGCGGCTCATCGCGCGCAGGTCAGCCTTGCTGAGCACGGCGCCGACCAGCTTGTCGCGGAGGCCAGGCGTCGCCTCGAGAGCGTATTTGGCGACTTCCCTCTTGGTCTTGCCCCATTCGACAACGAACAGATAGCTGTCGATCAACCGATAGGTCGCACGCACATCCACGACCGGTGCGAGCGGCGAGAGATCGACGATGATGTATTGATACTCGGCACGCAGCGCATGGAACAGTTCGGAGACTTTCTCCGAAGCAAAGACATCGCTGGAGTGCGAAAGCGGGCTGCTGCTGTAGCACGGCAGAAACGACAGACCTGTCTCCGAATCCGACCACATCACTTCCTTCAGCTTTGTCGCGTCTTTCAGAACGTCGAGAATGCCGGAGCGTGTTTTTCGCGACAGCGTGCGCGTAAGAGTCGGATTGCGGAGATCGCCGTCGACAAGAAGGGTTTTCGCGCCCGTTTGGGCGATCAGCAGCGCAAGCGCCGTCGAGAGTGTCGACTTGCCCTCACCCGGCAGTGAAGATGTAATGCCGATAACGCGCGCGCCACTGCTATGCGGCGTGCTGTCCACCGACAGCTTCATCGAACGGATCGCTTCCGCAAATCGCGAGAACGGCTTTTCGACAACAGTCCATGCCGGCGTGCCCCCGCTCGCGATCTGGAACTCGCCCGGTTTGTTGCGCCGGGATGTCTTTTTCACTCCATCCTGATCGAGAGCCTTGGGGACGATGGCCAGACAGTCGAGGTGAAGATCATTCTCGATCTCCTCCGGAGAACGAAATGCCTGGTCGGCGAGATCGCGCGCCGCGCCAAGCCCTAGACCGAGCATCAACCCAGCGAATATCGACCCCAGCAGAATAAGCTTCTTCTTCGGCTGGCTCGGTCCCGCAGGCGGCTCCGCACGCGAAATCACGCGCGCGTCCGAGATCGGGAACGACTGCTGCTGGATCGTTTCCATGTAACGACGCAGGAAGGTATCGTACAGCGTACGCAGACTTTGCGCCGAACTCTGTAGCTCGTTCAGCGTAACCTGCGCTTCGTTGCTGTCCTGCGACAGCGAAACGGCTTTTTCCAGGTTTGCCTGCATGTCTTCTTCGCGCTTGCGGGCAATGTCGAGGTCGGAGGTGTAGACCTCTTCCAGCCGTTTCAGTTCGCTCTGAATCGAAATCTCAATCTCGCGAATCTGGTTGCGGGCGTTCACGGCGGCGAGGTGATCACGCCCGAATCTGCGACTCCAGTCGGACTCGCGCGCAACAACATCGAGATAGCGTGACCGCAGCGCATTGACGACGTCGCTGCGAAGCTGATCGGTAACGGTCGCACCGCTCACGCCGCTTTCGAGGATCTGACGGACGCGATTAAGCCGCGCGCGCGCCTCGGCCGTCTGCGATCGCGCCAGGATCAACTGCGTGTTGATCTCGGCAAGCTGCTGACGGTCCAGAAGCCGTCCGCCGCCGTCCTCCACGATGTTGTTCTTGGTCTTGTATTCAACGACCATGCGCTCGGCGGTCGAGGCCTGCTCGCGCAACTCGGTGATACGCTGCTGCATCCAGACGCTCGCGCGCTGGGCGGCATCGAATTTCGCGCTAAGCTGGTCCGCTATGTACACATTGGCGATCGTGTCGGCGACCTCGGCGGCACGGCGCGGATCGATTGAGCTGTATTCGATGGCAATTACATAAGTGAGGCCTACGCGATAGACCCGCGTGTTGCCGCGCACCGTACCGACAGCCGCACGATTGAGCGTGGTTTCGGACAACGGCTCCGGCGTTGAAAAATAGCCAAATATCTTGCGCTTGAGCGATCCGAGCGGACTGGCAGTACCGGTCGTGAATTCGGGATCGGTCTGCAGCTTGAGCTGTTGGGCGACTTTGTTGGCGATCGTTTCGGAGCGCAGAAGCTCGACCTGGCTTTCGATGGTTCCGACATCGAGCGCCATGTCCATGAATGGCGACTGCGGCTGCAGGATCTGCGCCTGAGGTTTGTCGATCAGAATACGCGTCTGGGCGGTGTAGACCGGCGGAGCGTTGACGATATAGACGATGCCGAGCAGAAGCATGCACCCGACCGCAGCACCAATGATAAGGATGCGGCGCTTGATGAATCCAATCGTCGCCCGAACGAGCTGCGATGGAGAAATTAGGTGCTCAGGCTGCTGATGCGGCCTGATATTGAGCAGACGGTCAACGCTGTTCATACGCTTGCCTTCCGGGCGCCGTCTGACGTTTCGTCACCCAGTCACGGGCTTACAGGCGTAACAATCGAGTCTGTATCGTCTTCGTCGTCGAACACAGAGCCGCCCGCTCCGGAAACCGAAGACGTGTAGCTGAAGAAGGGCGTCGAGATCGGATTGGCGCCAATCGGCTCGGCGGGGCCGCCGCCGCCCAACGGGCCGCCGAAAGGCGATACCTGACCGCCGGATGCACCCGTCGAAGAAGCACCGAAACCACCACCCGGCGCACCGCCGAGAGCAGCCGTCGGCCGATCGCCACTCGCGGCGGTGAAGGCCACGATCACGCTTTCATCGCCCGAAGCCGCAACGGCTTCCTGGATCTGGCTGGCATAAGGATTGTTCGCACGCACGCAACCCGCAGCGGCCTGAGCGAGAGCCGTTGCCAGCGCGGATTTCTGGTCGTCGTTCGCCTGCTTCAGAAGCTCGATCATCGGCGCCAGCGTCGACGTGTCGGTCGACACCAGATCGCGAGCGTCACGAATAAGGGCTCCGCCGCCATCCGGGTGGGTGCCGAGAAGAGCGGGTGGATTGCTTAGAAAGAGTCCGATCTGCTCGGTCGAAGCTCCAAGATCGCTGCGAAAACACCCGGCCGGAGCCGCTTCAGCCTGCGACACGGACACAACGGTCAGAAGAGCAATGGCCAGCGATTTATGCGGTGCCAACAGGTGTTTAAGCATTTTCGGGACCTCTCCCATCAAGTTGTGTTCTTCTACCTTAAATAAAGTTGGAGGCAAATAGCACGCGTAAGACTTATTTAAGAACGTGATTACCGGCCGGACCGCGACATCCTCATCGACTGCGATATCCCTGCTCCCACGAGGATAAGAACGGGCACAGCAAGTCCCGGAATCTGCAACGAAAAGTCGACCAGCGAATGCCCAAGAACAAGCGCCAAGATCGCGAGGCTCCCAATAGTCACATGTGAAACCTTTCGTCGTTTAACCAACGCACGAAGTAAAAGCCCAAGAACAGCCAAGCTGAACACAAGGCTGAGCGCCGCCACCGGCACACCTGCCTCGACTGCCACCTGAAGCAGGACATTGTGGGCGCGATCCCAGGTTCCCCACACGCTCATGTCGCCGCTGCGGAAGATCGGAAAATAGGTCTCGAAGCTACCGAGACCCAATCCGATCATGGGCCGCTGCCAGACCATTTCCCAAGCCGAACGATAGGCTTCGAAGCGGCCCCCATCGCCGAAACCCTCAAGATTGAGGCGGCCATGGATCAAGACGCTCAGCACGGCAAAGCCGGCAACGCCGACAAAGATGTTGCGTCCACTGCGGGAAAAACGGGAGTCGTTGAACAGCATGAACAGGCCTGCAGCCAGCGCGCATGCGCCGATCGACAGCACACCTCCGGCGCGCGAATGTGTCATCAGAAGCGCGGTGAAGCAGAGCGCTAGCCGGACGAGATCGCTGAAAAGGCGCTTGCGCGGATCGCCGCTCGGCACGGCTTCGACAGCCAACTTGCCCTCCCCCTCCCAGCCTCCGCCCAGCGCTTTTAAAGCGCGAAGCACACGAAGGCTGGCCCAGACACAGGCGATCCCGAAGAACACCGCCGCCGTGTTTCGATTGGTGAACGTGGCGGTCAGATCTTCAAAATGCCCTTCCTTTGGCAGCCACAGCACATATCCGGGTGCGACGAGGTGCTGGACGATGCCGAAGATTGCATAAACGCTCGCAACCCAGAGAAAGACTTCAATCAGAGCCCGACATGCCCGTTGGCCGGTGCCGAGAACGAGACCTGCCGCCAAGGCGAAGATCGCTGCCAATGCGGGGACCATCGCCTGGACGTACTGGCCTATGAGCGCCCCGGAAGCCGACACACCGGAACCGAGCAGACGGACGATCCTGTCACGCTCGGCTGACGGCACCCACGGGCCCGCGGCGACCTGCAAGGCAGCCACAACACAAAGAGCAAGAGCAAGGATTGCGAGAGCGGCGAGGATCGCCCAATGGCGTCCATCCAGCCTGTCAATCGGAGACAGAACAAGTGCCAGCGCGCAAAGGACAATGAGGCCTGCTCCCGCGACGGGATTCATGGCCCCGAAGAACAAGGGCGCCAGCGCGATCGCTACAGCCAGAACGAAAAGGGCAGGCTTTCGGGCGTCCATGGACGACTCCCGGACCTTCATCCTGCCAGCCCGAGACCGTGCCGGCAGGACAGAAGGATCACTGGAGCGAGTTGTGAAGATCCACACCGTTTTGCGCCGCAACGAGCGGATCGTTTGTGGTCGCTGTGATGAGGCGGATGTAGTTGAGGATCTTCGCGGTCTCCACGGCAGTCGCGTTGGAGACGTAGAGCAAATCCTTGTTCCGCATCTGGAACTTGGTGGCGAGGAAATACTCCGACGGATCGCGGAAATTGACGTGATACACGACCGGAATCACAGGTCCGGGGAAGCGTGTCACATCGAGACCGAGACTCTCGGCAACTTCGCGACTTTCGCCACGATAGACGAAGACCATGCCCGGATCGGCGAGAGTGTCGTTCAGACCACCGGCCTTGGCGACGCCTTCGGCCATCGAAATACGCCAAGCGTCGAAATTGAACTGCCCCTGCTGTCCGGCAGCGCCGAAGGCAACGAAGGTCTGCGGCTCACGATAGACATAGATGGTGTCGTTCGGATGGACGTAGATGTTGTTGGACGGCTCATAGACCAGCGCGCCGAACGGCACGGATTCACGACGCCCCTTGCGCTCAAGCGTGATCCACGTGTCGAAGCCCTGCCCCTTCGGACCGCCCGCGCGCGTGATCGCGTCAAGGATGCGTTCAGCGGCCGCGCTTGCCGGAATACGCGCCGGCGCGTTGACCTCACCGAGCACGCTGAACAGAGACGTCCGCTGATCGACCAGCGCCACGACAACCTGCGGCTCGATGGCCCGGTTCGAAAGCGCATCCACGATGGACTTCTGAACATCGGCAGCCGTGCGTCCAGCCGCAGCAATCGCGCCAGCATACGGAACCGAAATATTGCCGGCACTGTCGACGGCCTGATTGGGCAGCGAAATGAAATTGCCCGGGCGATCGCCTTGTTCAGGAATGAACAGGCCGCCGGCCTGAGACTCGAAGATCGTGACGGCAACCACATCGCCGACACCGAACTTGATCTCGCCTGGCGCTCGACGATCCTGGAACACCCGCGACAGCCCCGGCGTATGCCGAGTCAGAATGTCGAGGCTCCTCTCGTTCAGGGGAACCAGCGCATAAGGAAGGCTATCGGGAGTGACTTTGCCCTTAACGATATCGGACCCTTTGGGTCCCATGGAGGGCATGCTCTGACAGCCGACGAGAAGCGTCGACACCAGTCCAAGCGTAACCAGCCGTGGCGCGAATCGAAACAAGCGAACCCCCAATCAACCCGCCTTTGAGTAGCATCCGGTTTGCTGGAGCCACAAGCAAACCCGGCGATTTCGTGACTCTTTGAACGAGTACTGTTGCTTTGGGGACACGCAATGCGAGTGGCAAAGAAAGCCGTGCTGAAGGGCTTCTTAAGGCATTGAAAAATCTATATAATTATTTACGAAAGATAACATGCTGGCAATTGCGTCCCGCAGCGCGGAAGCCACAAAACCGATGGGTTCTCTCGAGGCATACGGCACTCGCTGCAACGCGTATCAATCGGTCCAGAAAGCGATCACTGGAACCGCTTGCGGCTGTCAGCGACCGTAGATGTCGTCGAAACGTTCAATATCATCTTCGCCCAGATAGCTGCCGGTCTGGACCTCGATCAGTTCGAGATCGATCTTGCCCGGATTGGCGAGCCGGTGGATCGCTCCTTGCGGAATGTAGGTGGACTCGTTCTCCAGCAGCATCCGCGTCTCGTTGCCGATAACGACCTCGGCCGTCCCTCGCACGACGATCCAGTGCTCGGCGCGATGCAGATGCTTCTGCAGCGACAGGCGCCCGCCCGGCTTGACGACGATGCGCTTCACCTGAAAGCGGGAGCCGGTGTCGATTGATTGATAGAAGCCCCAAGGGCGGTAGCCACGTGCGTGGCTGTCGGCCTGCGCATAGCGTTTCTCGCGCAGTTTCGTGACCGTTGCGCGAATGCTGTCGGCGTCGGAACGGCGGGCGACGAGGATGGCGTCGTCGTCGGCAACAACAACAACGTCATCAAGGCCAGCGACCGCGATCAGGTGCCGATCGGACATCGCGAAGGAATTGGTGCTGCCCACCATCTCGACCGGACCGCGCACGACATTGCCGCTGCTATCCTTTGTTCCAACGTCCCAGATCGCGTCCCAGGTGCCGAGATCGGACCATCCGTGATCGATCGGCAGCACGGCGGCCCGCAGGGTGTGCTCCATCACCGCATAATCGAGGCTTCGCGCGGTGGCGCGGCCGAAAGCTTCCTCATTCAGCCGCAGGAAGTTCAGATCCTTCTCGGCAGACCCGACCGCCTCCGCAACGGCCTTAACCGTGCGCGGATCGACGGCCTCGTATTCCCCGAGCATGATTTTCGCGGAGAAGAGGAAATTGCCCGAGTTCCAGAGATAGCCGTCCGCGAGGTAGCGCGCCGCGGTTGCCGCGTCCGGCTTTTCAACAAAGGCCTCGACCGCGCTGAGGCCCGTTTCGGCAAGCGCTGCGCCCGGCCGGATGTAGCCGTAAGCGGTGGACGGCGTGGCCGGAGACACGCCGAACACGACGATATGGCCGGCTTCGGCGACCGGCAGCGCGGCGGCGCAGGCCGCGCGGAAAATGTCTGGCCGTCGCACGAGATGATCGGCGGCGAGAACAAGCACGACCGCTTCGGGATCGCGCGACAGGGCAAAAAGGGCCGCAGCCGCCACCGCCGGTCCGGAATCGCGGCGGCAGGGTTCGAGAAGGATTTCGGCAGATGCGCCGATGCCTTCAAGCTGCTCGTTGACAAGAAAGCCGTGGTCCCGGTTCGCGACGACGATGGGCTTTGCGAAAAGCTCGGTGTCGGACACCGTCAATACGGCTTCCTGGAACGTGGAGCGCGGCCCGGCCAGAGGAAGAAACTGCTTGGGGCGCGTTTCGCGTGAGGCCGGCCAGAGCCTCGTGCCTGCCCCGCCGCACAGAATAACCGGGACAATCTTTACCTGTGCCATGCGCATTCAACTTTCGGTCGATCCTCGCAGCACAATGCATCTTCGTCGTGTTGGCTCAATTTTATTCAATTGGGATGGTAAATCGCGAAAGGCCCGACGCTTAGCCTTTGCCGAAGCAAATAACAGACCTAGATTGTTCTGGTGGGGATTCGGGGCGCGAACCGGGGCCTCCTCCTCGCCCGAAAATAAGAGCCGGCTCAACCGATTGTTAGAAATTTGCACCAATTTTAGAGACAGCTGCGGCCCGTACCGCGCCTTGAGTTGAAAATGGCACCGCCCGACGAGAAAAAAGAAGAGCTGCGGAAGTCGCAGCGTCATCGCACCCTCAAAGGGGCCAGCCTCGTTCTCCCCGGCTCGGGTTCGACCTTTTCCTGCACATTGCGCAACCTGTCCGATGGCGGCGCGATGGTGGAGCTGCCCTCCACGCTCGGCATTCCCTATGAAGTGATCCTTGAGACGGCGGACGCACAAATCCGCCGCCGCGTCCGCATCGCCTGGCGTACCGAAACGCGGATGGGCCTCGCTTTCATCGACTGAGCCCTCTGCCGATGAAACATCTGTTGCGAAAACTGCATCAGTGATTGTAGATCGCGGCATGGCCGACACTTTTTCCAGTCTCGTGGACAAGATCCGTTCGCGATATGTCGATCTCAGCCCCCAGCAGAGACGTGCGGCCGCCTTCGTTCTGAAGCGGCCGGAGGAAGTGGCCATCGTGTCCATGCGCACCCTGGCGGCCAATGCCGGTGTCCAGCCGGTCACCTTCGTGCGTCTCGCACGTACGCTTGGCTACACCGCATGGGAAGACTTCAAGGAGCCGTTCATCGAGCGCATGCGCAGTGCGCCGGCCTTCTATTCGGACCGCGCGAAGAAACTGCCCGCCACCGCGCCCGCCGAACTTCACCTCAGCCACATCAAGACGCTCGAGGCGACGCAGGCGCTGAACGATGCTTCGACCTTTTCGGCCGCGGCGGAAGCGCTCGAAAGCGCGCAGAATGTCTTTGTCGCCGGTTTTCGCGCCTGTTTCGGCCCGGCCCATGCGTTTGCCTATGTCTACCAGCTGTTCCGGCGCGATGTGGTGCTGCTGTCGGGACTTGGCGGCGGGCTCGAAGCGGAGTTGCGCGCGGTCGATGAGGGCGATGTCGTCTGCATCATCGGCTTCCGGCCCTATTCGCGCGAAAGCGTCACGGTCGCCGAGCACGCGGCACGGCGTGGCGCTACGCTGATCGCCATTGCCGACAGCCCCCTCGCCCCGTTCGCGCGCGAGGCGAAGATCGTCCTGACATTTTCAACCGAAGGCCCGAGCCTGTTCCCGTCGCTCGTGTCCGCCTCGGCGATCGCCGAGCATCTGCTGGACACGCTGGCCGCGCGCGGCGGAGATGCGGCTTTGGAGCGGCTCAAATCGGCAGAAGCACAGCTTCAGGCGCTGGGCGTTTTCGTCCCCGCCTACGACCCCACCGACGACTGAAGATTTTACGCGATCCGGATTCACCTTGGATTCAGCTCCACAGGCTAATCTGCGCCCATGCGCCTTTACCTCACCGTGCTCCTCGTTGCCCTGATGATCGACTGGATCTTCTTTTCGGGCATCTATGTCGCCTTGCCGCTCGGCAATAGCGTGTCGGCGGGCGCGGGCTTTGCGGCCGACCTTGTGATGAAGCAGGTCGGCTGACACCGCGCCCATTTTACAACGCCGGCGGGCTTCAACCCTATTTCAGGATCGTGTTGCTCGCACCGGGCGCCGCCTGATCGATGACGAGCAGCTTTACCGTCTCGTTTCCGAGCGTTCGCCCGTAATGCCATTCATCGAGCATTTCGACGATGAACTGGCCAGGTCCGTATTCGAATGTCTTCACCCCGTCGCCGGTCGACACTTCCAGCTGTCCGGCCAGGACATAGGCATAGCGCGGATGGGGGTGCTTGTGGACCGGCAGCGTCGCGCCCGGCGGTATTTCATAGGACAGAACGGTGACTTCGACCGGGCCCTGCGGAAGGGCCAGCGGCTGGCCGAGCGCGGTGGTGGTGCCGGAGAACAGCTTTGTAACAACGGCCTTCGGAACCGCTGGCGCGGGCGCCCGCGCCTCGGCAACCGGCGGCACGCCCGCCATGTCCGCAATCGCGGGCGTGAGCCACAAGGACAAAGCGAGGCCGCCGAAGGCGGCTGCGGAACGGCACAAGCGGATCATGTTTTCCCCCCGAGATTGAGGAGACCCTACCCGGATTCGCAGAAGGGGCCGGGAAATTCGCTCCGCCGCACGCGTGCCGTCCCGGAGATCAAACGCTCAGCTGCGGCCCGTCTCGAACAGGAACCAGACCCGCCGTTCGGCTTCGTCGATCCAGTTCTCGATCAGGCTCGCGGTCGCGACATCCTCGTGCTCGTCGCACAGATCGTGGACCTCGCGCAGGCGCTGGACGACTTCCTTGTTGTCCTCGCGCAGTTCCGCAAGCATGCCTTCCGGCGTCACGAAGTCCGCATCGTTGTCGAGAACGCGCTGCAGACGGGCAATGTGGCCGATCGAGCGTATGGTCGTCCCGCCGATCTTTCGCACGCGCTCGGCGATATCGTCGGTCGTTGCGAAGATCTGCTCGGCCTGCTCATCGAGCATCAGGTGATAATCGCGGAAATGCGGCCCGCTGACGTGCCAATGGAAGTTCTTGGTCTTGAGGTAGAGCGCGAACGTGTCGGCCAGAACGCCGTTCAGCGCCGCCGAGATGTCCTGCGTTGCGTTGCTTCCCAGATCGGTCGGCGTGGCCAGATCCGCCTTGCGGCGCGCCTTTGCGGACGAGGTGTCTTTCTTTCCCATCGGAGGGTCTCCTGAGCGCTTCCCGCCCACCCAGACATTACCTCGTGCGGCAAAGCTGCAAATCAAGTCATCCGTTGGCAGTAGTCAGGGAGCCTCGCGGGCGGGCAAGCTCTTCAGATAGGCGGCCATGGCCTGCCGGTCGGCTTCGGGCAATTGCGATGTATTGGCAATGACGGACGCCATCTCGCCGCCCGTCACATCGCCTTCGGGCGTCGTGCCGTCCTCGAAGAAGAAGACGAGATCTTCCTGCGTCCACTCCCCGATCCCGCCTTTGCCGGGCGTGATGTTCGGCACGCTGTCGCCATCGGGCAGCTTGCCGCCCGCATAGAGCCGGTCCTCGGCCACGGCGCCGGTGATGTCGCGCGGCGAATGGCATTCGCCGCAATGGCCGAGCGCCTCCACAAGATAGCGCCCGCGCACAAGCTGCGGGTCTGCAGCCGGATCGTCATAGGGCTCGCCACGGAAATTGATGAGCTTCCACAGCCCCATTCCACGGCGCACGATTGCCAGATCCAGCGGAAAATCGTGCCCGGGATTGGTCTGGCCGGTGGCCGGGAGCGTTTGGATGAACGCGAAAAGGTCGCGGACATCTTCCGATTTCATGTGCTGATAGGCCGTATAGGGGAAGGCAGGATAGTAATGACGCCCGCGTGGCGAGACGCCTTTCAGGAGGGCGCTCGCGAACTGTTCCTGCGTCCAGGCGCCGATGCCGTGCTGCAGATCGGGAGAGATGTTCGGCGCGACGAAGTTTCCGACCGGGCTTGCGAGAGCATGGCCGCCGCCGAGCAGCGTGCGGTCCGGCTGGTCGGGCGTCGCATGGCAGGAGGCGCAGCCGCCGGCGAAGAAGACCGTGCGGCCGTTGTCTAGATCGGGCGCGCCCTCCGACACCGTCGCGCCGGCTTGCTCGGGCGCCGTGACAAACCAGAAGGCCGCAAACGCGACCGCAAGGGCCAGCGTCAGAACCACAGCAACCTTCCGCATCCATCTCTCCATCCTGCGAATCTGGAACAAATCTAGACGGCCCGGGCGTCATTTCCGATCAACAACTTGCGACAGAACACGATTGTCGCGGCGGAACCGCCAGCGGCCTCGTCGCCTTGCTTTCGCCTATATCGGTTCGATATATACCGGGCCGATAGGAGAGCGCATGAACATCCGCACCATCTGTCTGGCCATCCTCGCCCACGGCGAGGCGTCCGGCTACGACCTGAAGAAGCATTGGGAGGAAGGGCCCTTCCATCATCTGGGCGGTGCAAGCTTCGGCTCTATCTATCCGGCCTTGGCGCGCATGGAGAAGGACGGCCTGATCCGCAGCCGCGAAGAAGTGCAGCCCGGCAAACCCGCGCGGCGGGTCTATTCCCTGACCGAGACTGGCTATCAGGCCTTCATCGACGAGATGAGCGCCCTGCCCGAGCCGGACGATTTCCGCTCCCATTTCGGGGTCATCACGCTGTGCGCGCGCCATCTGACGCGGGACACGCTCGCCCGCGCGCTCGATGAGCGCGTGCGCCAGCAGAAGGCCGAGATTTCCAAACTGACGCCGATCGCCGAGATCGAGAAGGACCGGCCGGTCGGATGGCTGATCGAATGGGGCCTGGCGATCATGGCCACAGAGGTCGCCTTCATCGAGAAGAACCGCGCGCGCCTGGAGGCGTTTGCGGGCACGGCCGGGCCCGGCGATGAACTTTCCATCTGCTGCCTGCCGGACATGCCGGCGGTCAAACAGCAATCCACCGCCGCCGAGTAACATGTCATGCGTCGCATTCTGATCATCGTTTCCATCTCGGCGGCCGGCCTTGTTCTTGGCGGCTGGCTTTTGTGGGGTGGCGCGTCCGACACCGCTTCCGGTGCGACCGAGGCCGTTGAACGCCGCCCCCCGAGCGTGACCGTGGTGCGCGCCGCGCGCCGGGAGATCGTGGAAGACGTCCACATCTCCGGAACGCTTGTGCCACGCGAGGAAGTGCTCGTTGCACCGGAGGTCGACAACCTCGCGGTGACGGCCATCCTTGTCGAGGAAGGCGACCGCGTCGCGGCCGGCGATGTGCTGGCGCGCCTGTCGCGCTCGGCGGTCGATGCCGAGAATGCACAGGCTGCCGCCTCGATTGCGCAGGCGAAGGCGCAGATCGCCGAAAGCGATGCGAGCCTTGTCGAAGCACGCCTCGCTTTGGAACGCGCGCAATCGCTCGTCAAATCCTCCACCGTCAGCAAGTCCGTCTACGAACAGCGCCTCTCCGCCTTCCAGGTGGCCGAAGCGCGCAAGACGGCGGCGGAGGAGAATCTGAAGGTCGCGGAAGCGCAGAAGGAACAGGCGGACATCAAGCTCCGCCGAACCGAGATCAAGGCACCCGCAGCCGGTGTCATCAGCCGCCGCACTCTGCGGGTCGGCGGCATTGCCAGCATGGCGGCGGAGCCTGCCTTCCGCATCATCGAAGACGGCGCGATCGAGCTTGAGGCAGAGGTGGTCGACGCCACTCTGGCGCGGTTTGCGACCGGGCAGACCGTGCGCGTCATCGCGGCGGGCACGACCGAGGCGCTGGTCGGTACGATCCGCCTGATCTCGCCGGAGGTGGACGCGACGACCCGGCTTGGACGGATGCGTGTCGCGCTTCCTCTCGATGCCAAAGTGAGCATCGGCTCGTTTGCCTCGGGTGTCGTCGAGATCGGTCGTCAGGTCGCCATTACGCTCCCGCTGTCGGCGGTGACCGCGACCGGCGGCAAAAACATTGTTCAGGTCGTGAAGGACAACAAGGTCGAAAGCCGCGAGGTCGAACTCGGCCTGCGGTCCGCGACGCGTGTCGAGGTCAAGTCCGGGATTGCCGAGAACGAGATCGTTGTGGCCCGCGCGGGCTCGTTCCTACGCAGCGGCGATGAGGTCACGCCGATCGAAGCGAACGTCGAAACCAGCGATGCCGGGGCCGCGAAATGAGACTGAACATTTCGGCGGCTTCGATCCGCCGCCCGATCCCCGGAATCGTGCTCTTCGTCGTCCTGTCGGTGCTCGGGCTGTTTTCGTTCGCCGAACTGCCGATCACGCGTTTTCCGAGCATCGACATTCCGCTGGTTTCGGTCGCGGTGTCTGAATCGGGTGCTGCACCGTCGGAACTTGAAACGCAGGTCACGAAACGCATCGAGGATTCGGTCGCGAACCTCACGGGCGTCAAGCACGTGATGTCGAGCGTGTCGGACGGGCTGTCCTCGACCGTGATCGAATTCCAGCTGGAAACCGACACCGACCGCGCGGTCAACGACGTCAAGGATGCGGTTGCGAAAATACGCGCCGATTTGCCGGGCACGATCGAGGAACCGATCATCGACCGCATCGACGTCGAGGGACAATCCATCGTCTCCTATGCGGCTTCCTCGCCCGGCATGACGCTCGAGCAATTGTCCTGGCATGTGGACGATGTCGTCATCCGCCAATTGCAGGGTCTCAAAGGCGTCGGGCGCGTCCAGCGCATCGGCGGTGTGTCGCGCGAAATCCGCGTTGAGCTCGATCCCGACCGCCTGAAGGCGCTGGGCGTGACAGCGGCCGACGTCAACGCGCAGATCCGCGCCGTCAATACGGACATGGCGGGCGGACGCGGCGAGATCGGCGGGCAGGAACAGACCATCCGCACGCTCGCCAACCAGCGCAGCACCGAGAACCTGACGGATCTCAAGATCGCGCTTGCCAACGGCCGTCAGGTCCGGCTGGCCGAGCTTGGCACCGTGATCGACACGGCCGAGGAAGCGCGCTCGTTCGCGCGCCTCAACGGCGAGCCCGTCGTGTCCTTCAATGTGTTCCGCATCAAGGGCGCAAGCGATGTCGCCGTGGCCGAAGAAGCCGCCCGCAAGATCAAGGAGCTTGAGGCGGCAAATCCCGATGTCAGCTTTTCGCTGATCGACGACAGCGTCAGCTACACGCACGGCAATTACGAAAGCGCCATGCACACGCTGATCGAAGGCGCGGTCCTCGCCGTCATCGTGGTCTTCCTGTTCCTGCGCGACATGCGGGCGACGATGATCGCCGCCGTGGCGCTGCCGCTGTCGATCATTCCGACCTTCTTCCTCATGGATCTGATGGGCTTCTCGCTGAACCTTGTCAGCCTGCTGGCTCTGACTCTCGTGACCGGCATTCTGGTGGACGATGCCATCGTCGAGATCGAGAACATCGTGCGCCACATGCGCATGGGCAAATCGCCCTACCGCGCGGCGATGGAAGCGGCGGACGAGATCGGCCTTGCGGTCATCGCCATCACGTTCACCATCGTTGCGGTGTTCGCGCCGGTCTCGTTCATGGGCGGCGTTGCGGGGCAGTATTTCTCGCAGTTCGGACTGACGGTCGCGGCGGCGGTTCTGATTTCGCTGTTCGTGGCACGCCTGATTACCCCGCTGATGGCGGCCTATCTGCTGCGTCCGCACGCGCATGTCGAAGAAAAAGACGGCCGCATCATGCGCGCCTACACCAAGGCGCTCGACATCTCGCTCAGGCACCGCTGGAAGACCCTGACGGCGGGCATCGTGATCTTCATAGGCTCGATTGGGCTCACCAGCCTTCTGCCGACGGGCTTCATGCCGAATGAGGATTCGGCGCGCGTCGTCGTGCAGGCGGAACTGCCTCCGGGTTCGCGTCTCGAAGACACCCGCGCCGTGACGGACGACATCACACGACGGCTGCGCGAGCTTCCCGAAGTCGCCTCGGTGTTCGTCATGGGCGGCACGACGCCGACCGGCACGCTCGAAATCCGCAAATCCGCGCTGATCCTTCGGCTGACGCCGAAGAACGCGCGCGACCTGACGCAGAAAGAGGTCGAGGCGAAGGTGGCGCAGATCGTCTCCGAGGTCCCCGATGTGCGGTCCTGGTATGTGAACGAACGCGGCGAGCGCGAGCTGTCGATCACGGTCACCGGCCCCGATGCCGACAAACTCGCGCAAGGGGCCGCGGCGCTCGAGAACGGGATGCGGCGCGTTCCCGAATTTCTCAACGTCGCGCCGTCGACAGGGCTTTCGCGGCCCGAACTCGTGGTCGAACCCAAGCTCGACCGCGCGGCCGATCTCGGCATCACGACAAGCGCCATCTCGCAGACGATCCGCGTTGCGACCATCGGCGATGTCGATGCCAATCTCGCCAAGCTGAACACCGGCGACCGGCTTATTCCCATCCGTGTGCAATTGCGCGAAGGCGCGCGCGGCAGCGCCGGGGTTCTCGAAGAACTCGCCGTGCCGACCGGGGGCGGAAAATCCGTTCCGCTGTCGGCCGTCGCCGATATCGGGTTCGGCGAGGGCCCCTCCTCCATCGAGCGTTACGACCGCCAGCGGCGCGTCGTTCTCGGCGCGGACCTGACCGGCGGCATGCAGCTCGGTCAGGCGATTGAGGCCGTGCTGGCGCTTCCCGAGGCGAAGAACCTGCCGCAGGGCGTACGTATCGTTCAAGGCGCGGACGCGGAGATCATGAACGAGGTGTTCACCGGTTTCGCAAAGGCGATGGGCGCCGGCATCATGATGGTCCTCGGCGTGCTGGTCCTTCTGTTCGGCGGCATCTTCCAGCCGATCACGATTCTGGCCTCGCTTCCGCTGTCCATCGGCGGCGTGTTCCTCGCGCTCTCGGTGACGGGGAATGCGGTCTCCATGCCGGTCGTCATCGGCATTCTGATGCTGATGGGCATCGTGACGAAGAACGCGATCATGCTGGTCGATTTCGCCGTCGAGGCGGAGCATCACGGCGTGCCGCGAGATCATGCCATCATCGACGCAGGTCGCAAGCGTGCGCGCCCGATTGTCATGACGACGATCGCGATGATCGCGGGCATGGTGCCGTCCGCGCTCGGCATCGGCCAAGGCGGCGAATTCCGCGCTCCGATGGCGATTGCGGTGATCGGCGGCCTTGCGGTGTCGACCGTTCTGTCGCTGATGTTCGTCCCGAGCTTCTACACGATCATGGACGATCTCGGTGCGTTGACCGCCCGGAAGCTCGGACGCTTCATCGGGCCGACCGAGAATCTGGACGATGATCCGCACATCGCGCAGGCGCCGCCACGCATCTCCGCGCCAAGGCCGCTCTCCGAGGCCGCCGAATAAAAAAAGCCCGCCGTTAAGGCGGGCTTTTTCAATTCACTGAGCGTGCTGACGGCTAGTGCAGCCGCAGATCGTCCTTGGTCTCGTCGTCCGGAGTCCGGATGTCCTGCTCGCCATCCGGCCCCGCCTCCGCGGGAGCCGCGGCTGCGGCAAGCCCGGCGGTGTGGGCGCGGGCGCGCGACTTGTAATTGAAATAGGCGACCGGCAGGAGCGCCAGATAGATCAGCGCGCTGACGGTGAGCGTTTCCCACGTGTAGCTGACGAGGATTGCCGCGAAGAGAACCGCGATGAAAAACACCGGGGCAACCATGTCGCGCGACACGCGGGCGGTGGACTTCTTGAACGACCAGGTCGGGAAACGCGAGACCATCAGAAGCGCGATCACGACGATGTAGACGAGCGAAACCGTGGCGGTGACGGCCGGCAGGTTCACCGAGCCGAGATGACCGAGATAGATCGGCAGCATGACGAGCAACGCGCCCACAGGAGCCGGAACGCCGGTGAAGAAGTCCTGCGCGTAATCGGGCTTTGGGGAATCGAGCGCAACGTTGAAACGGGCAAGGCGCAAGGCCGCCGCGACGGCGAACACGATGGAGCCCGCCCAACCGACCGAACCGAGTTCGCTGGTCGTGTAGATGTAGAGCAGCACCGCCGGGACAACGCCGAAATTGACGAAATCGCACAGGCTGTCGAGTTCGGCGCCGAAGCGCGACGTTCCCTTCAGAAGCCGCGCCAGACGCCCGTCGAGGCCATCGAGGAAGGCGGCGACGACGACCGCATAGACCGCCAGTTCCATCCGGCCTTCCATGCCCATGCGGATCGCGGTCAGGCCAATGCAGATGGCCAAAAGCGTGATCAGATTGGGGATGAGAACGCGGATCGGAACCGAGCGGAAACGGCGCGGCTTCGGCTCGTTGCCGTCGGGATCGAAGGGCGAAAACAGACCGGACATTCGGCAACCTCTTTTGCGGCAGTCTCTTTTGTAACGCGCGAGCGCCCGAAAAGACTAATCCTGCCGGAACACGCCCGCGGGACGGCTTCCGGCGAAATCGCCAAGCACCGTCTCGCCGCCCACCGCCGTCTGGCCGACCGAGACGAGCACGGAGGTGCCTTCGGGCAGATAGACATCGAGGCGCGAGCCGAAGCGGATGAGGCCGAAACGGGCGCCGGGGGCGATGATGTCGCCCTCCTTGGCCCAGCAGACGATGCGCCGGGCGATGAGGCCCGCGATCTGCACCACCGCGACCTGCCGCTCGCCGGAGGTGACGAGAAGGCTGTTGCGCTCATTGTCCTCGCTGGCCTTGTCGAGATCGGCGTTGAGGAATTTGCCGGGGCGATAGGCGATGCGGGTGACGGTGCCGCCGACCGGCACGCGGTTCACATGGACGTTAAAGACCGACAGGAACACGGAAATCCGTGGGCGGGGTTCGAGCCCGAGGCCCAGTTCGGCGGGCGGGACCGCGCGGTCCACCGCCGTCACGATGCCGTCGGCCGGGGACAAAACGAGGTTCGGATCGGCCGGCACGGTGCGGATCGGATCGCGGAAGAAATAGGCGACATAGACCGTGAGGATGAGCCCGATCCAGCCGAGCGGCTGCCACAGGAGCATCAGCAGCAGCGCGATCACGAAGGCGATGGCGATGAACGGATAGCCCTCGCGGTGGACCGGCGGGATGAATTTGCGGATGGAGTCGAAAACGGACGAGATCATGGTTTCCTCGGGTCAGGGGCGCCGAGATAGCACGGATGGCGCGTGTCCCGGAAGCTTCGGGCGGGTCTTCCCTTTGTTTTGAACGGGAAGCGGGTCCCACGTGACGACGAAGCTGCTCTGGTTGGGCTCCTGCGGCACGCTCCTTGCGCTGGGTCCCGGATCGGCGCTGCGCTTGTCCGGGACACGGGCATCCTCATCCTGAGCAGGCGCGGAGATTGGCGGCCTTTCGCTACCCGACCGACCCGGCGGCCACCGCGATGACGGGCGGCTTGTCGAGATGGGGCTCGTCGGCGTCTTCGGGCTCCGCCCCGTCCGACGCGAACTCCCCCTCCTCCGCCAGAAGCTCGCGGGCCTTGTCGACTTCGCGCTGGCGATTCCACATGCCGGCGTACAGACCGCCCTTCTCGAGAAGCTCCGCATGGGTGCCGCGTTCGGCGATCTGGCCCACTGCAAGAACGATGATCTCGTCGGCGTTGACGATGGTGGACAGGCGGTGGGCGATGACGAGCGTCGTGCGGCCGCGCGAGACCTGTTCCAGTTCGTCCTGGATTTCCTTCTCGGTGTAGCTGTCGAGCGCCGAGGTTGCCTCGTCGAGAATGAGGATCGGCGGGCCTTTCAGAACTGTGCGGGCAATGGCGACGCGCTGCTTTTCGCCGCCCGAGAGCTTCAGACCGCGCTCGCCGACTTCCGTGTCGTAGCCCTTCGGCATGGCGCGGATGAACGTGTCGATCTGCGCCATCTGCGCGGCACGCTCGATCTCGTCCTCGCTCGCGTCCCAGCGTCCATACCTGATGTTGTAGCGGATCGTGTCGTTGAACAGGACCGTGTCCTGCGGGACCATGCCGATGGCCTCGCGCAGACTGTGCTGCGTGATATTGCGCACATCCTGACCGTCGATGAGAATGCGGCCCTGCTGGACATCGTAGAAGCGGAACAAAAGACGCGAAATCGTGGACTTGCCCGCACCGGACGGGCCGACGATGGCGACCGTCTTTCCGGCGGGGATCTCGAACGAGACGCCCTTCAGAATCTGCCGTTCCGGATCGTAGGCGAAATGCACGTCCTCGAAGCGCACGCGCCCATCCGTTACGGAAAGTGGCTTCGCGCCCGGCGCATCGCGCACTTCGGGATCTTCGCCCAGAAGCTTGAACATGGCCTCGATGTCGGTGACGGCCTGCTTGATCTCGCGATAGACCCAGCCCATGAAATTCAGCGGCTGGTAAAGCTGGATCATCATGGCGTTGATGAGCACGAAATCGCCGACCGTGTTGTTGCCCGCGCGCACATCCATGACCGCCATGCCCATGCACACCGCAAGGCCGATGGAGAAGATGACCGCCTGCCCCGCGTTCAGCCATGAAAGCGATGTGTAGGTCTTGATGGCGGACTTTTCATAGCCCTCCATCGCCCGGTCGAAGCGCGCGGCCTCGCGCTCCTCGTTGCCGAAATATTTGACCGTCTCGTAATTGAGCAGGCTGTCGATGGCTTTCGAACTTGCGTCCGTGTCCTGATCGTTCATCACGCGGCGTATTGACAGACGCCATTCCGAGGCCCGGAAGGTGAACCAGCCGTAGACGAACACCATACCGCAGATGGCCACGACATAGCGCCAGTCGAACTGCCACCACAGGACGCCGAGGACGAGCACGAATTCGAACAAGGTCGGCATCACCGTCAGCATGGCGGTGCGCGTCAGGGTTTCGATGGCGGTGCGGCCGCGTTCGACGACGCGGGCAAGGCCGCCGGTGCGGCGCTTCAGGTGAAAGCGCAGGCTGAGGCGGTGGATGTGCTCGAAGACGCGGCGCGCAAGGCGGCGCACCGCATGCATGACGACCGCCGCTGTGAGGCCGTCTCGAAGCTGGGCCGTGACGACCATGAGGACGCGCCCGAGACCGTACAGCGCGACCATGGCCAAAGGCGCGCCGAGGGCCATCGCCATCCATGTGGTTTCCGACGCCGGGGCAGCAGCACCTTGCGTGTAGGTCAGCGCATCCGTCGCCCATTTGAACGCATAGGGCACCGCGATGGTGACGAGCTTGGTCAGCACCAGCATGATGAGCGCGAGCGCGATGCGCAGCTTCAGATCGGGCCGGTCTCCCGGCCACATGAAGGGGCGCAGATCGCGGAAGGCGCGGAAAAACGCGCTTCCTTCCGCGTTGACGCGCGGCGCGGCGCCAGAATCGGACTGGACGCGCGCCGCAGGCTGCGCGTCGGACGAAGACGACATGAATCGAGGCCCTGAATCTGTGAGTTCAGGGCCTCATATAGGAGCGCGGCGCGGAAATCGCGAGACCTGCCAGAGGCAGACGTGCCCGACGGGCCTATTTGCCCGGCATCACGAAGACCTGGCCGGGATAGATGCGATCCGGATCGCGGATCTGATCTGTGTTGGCGTCGTAGATGGTCGAGAAGCGCACGCCCTCGCCATAGGCGCGGCGGCTGATGCGCCACAGGCTGTCGCCGCGCTTTACCGTGACCGTGCCGAGTTCGCGCACGACCGGGTTTGCGGCCTGATCGGCGGGGCTCGCCGCCGGCTGCGGCGCGGACGCGGTGGCGGCAGGTGCGGACGGCGTGCCGGGCGCCGTTTCCGGCGTGGCTGCCGGAGCCGGTGCGGCGGGAGCCGAGGGCGCGGACGCCGAGGGAACCGACGACGGCGACGGCGCCTGCGGCATGGCCGGAGAGGACGTGGACGGAACCGGGGCTGCGGGTGCGGCCGGGGAGGACGGTGCGGCGGCCAGTTCCGAGGGCATGTCGGACGTGAACGGCACTTCGGCGCGCGCGATGACCTTGCCCGCCGGATCGACCTGATCGACCCGGATCGTGTAATCGCCCGTGGTCAGCCCCTTCTCGATGGTGAGCGACCAGCGGCCGTCCGCTCCGATCTGCGCTTCCGACAGAGGCGTGTCGTTCAGATAGATGATGGCCTTCGACCCCGACGGGCCCGTGCCCTGCACGAACAGGCGCCCGCCCGCCGCCTCGACCGCGCCGACGCGCAGAGGCTGCTGCGGATTTGCGATTTGGGGCGTCGCGCCCGGCACATCCGGCACCGTGCCCGCCGAGGGACCGGACGGCGCACCGGCCTGGACCACCTGCGAGGGCTTGCCCGGCTCGCCGACGACGACCAGCACTTCGCTTTGCCCGGTCTGCGGCACCGAAACGGTGACAGCCTGAGTGGACGCGGAATCCGATGTCTTCAGCGTGAGTTCGTGGTTTCCCGGCTGAAGCGGCGGCGGCATCAGGACGAATTCGCCCTGCTCGTTCGCGATGGTGCGGCCGATGACCGTGCCGTTCGACAGCAATTGGACCTCTCCGCCCGGCACGGTGCGCCCGGCGATGACGGCGGACCCGTTCGGCTCGACGCGCACCACATCGAAACTGGGGCGCGTGCCGCTCGGCGCGGCAGGCGTTGCTTCCGCGGGCTGAGCCTCGGGCTGAACCTTGGCGGGGGCCTCTTTCGGGGTTTCGGGCGCGGGAGCTTCGGCCAGCGGCGCAGGGGCGCTCGTGGCAGGTGGAGTTTCAGGCTGGGGCGCGGGAGACATCGCGGCGGGCGGTGGTGGCGCCTCGGCCTCGCGCTCCATGACCTCGCGACGCAGGAAAACACCCACAAGAATGGCCAAAACAATGACCATGCCGAAAACGGCCAGACGACGCGCAGTCATGATCTCAACTCCCCGCCCCCGGCGCCATCCGGGCGGCACCCGAATATCGCCACTGTTCCCGCGTTGATTTCCGGGAGCGTCACGATCACGTGGCAGAATGGCAAATGCAACCCCAGTTAAGGTTTTAGGGCTCTAATGAGCCGAGAAAACAAAGGGAAAGAACAAGAAGAATGGGACTTATCAAATCGGTCTGTGTCTATTGCGGCTCCGGGCTGGGCCGCGATCCCCGTCATGAAGCAGATGCACGAACACTTGGGGGTATCCTCGGGGAGAACGATGTGTCGCTCGTCTACGGCGGCGGCGGCAACGGCCTTATGGGAACCGTCGCACGGGGGGTCCTCGACGCCGGGGGCCACGTCACCGCGATCATTCCGGAATTCCTCGTCAACCGCGAGAGCATGCTGCAGGACGCGCAGGAGCACATCGTCGTCGAGGACATGCACACCCGCAAACGCCTGATGTTCGAAAAGGCGGACGCGTTCGTCGCGCTGCCGGGCGGCATCGGCACGCTGGAAGAACTGGTCGAACAGCTCACCTGGGCGCAGCTCGGACGGCACCGCAAGCCGATCCTGATCGCCAATTTCAACGGCTACTGGGAACCGCTTCTGGCGATGCTCGAACACATGACGGCGCATGCCTTCATCCGCGAAAGCCTGTGGGTGCCCTACCTTATCGCCGACCGCGTCGAGGATGTGCTGCCCATGCTGGAAAACGCGGCGGCGGATGTGCTCGATTCCGGCGAGCTGCCGAAGCGTTCGGTGGCCGGGACGCCGCTCGGAAAGATGTGAGTACGTCTTCCCGGACGTGCGCAGCACGATCCGGGATCGCCATCCTCTTTTTGCCCGGAACGATCCTGGACAATCGCTGCGCGATTTCCGGGATGACGCGGGGGATCAAGGCGCCGGGGCTTCGCTTTTCAGCAGCTTGAACGTCAGCGAATCCACCAAGGCCTGAAAGCTGGCATCTATGATGTTTTCGGAGACGCCGACCGTCGTCCAGACATCGCCGTTCCCATCGGTGGATTCGATCGTCACGCGCGTCACCGCTTCCGTGCCGCCGTTGAGGATGCGGACCTTGAAGTCCGTCAGGCGCAGATCGGCGATGAAGGGCTGGTAGATGCCGAGGTCTTTCCGCAGCGCGCCGTCGAGCGCGTTGACGGGGCCATTGCCCTCCGCGACCGACATCCGGCTTTCGCCTTTCACGCGCAGCTTCACCACCGCTTCGCAGACCGTGTCCCACGCGCCCTTCCTGTCCTGACGGCGCTCGACCGAGGTGCGGAAGGTGTCGATGATGAAGTAATCGGGCACGGTGCCGAGCGCACGGCGCGCCAGAAGCTCGAAGCTCGCCGCCGCGCCCTCATAGGCATAGCCCGCATTCTCGCGCTCCTTCACCTCGTCCAGAAGACGCGCGAGCCTTGGATCGTCCTTGTCGACCTGCATGCCGATGCGCTCCAGCTCGGCCAGGAGGTTCGATTTGCCGCCCTGATCCGACACCATCAGGCGGCGCTTGTTGCCGATGGCTTCCGGCGGCACATGCTCGTAAGTGCGCGGATCTTTCAGGATGGCCGAGGCGTGGATGCCCGCTTTCGTCGCGAACGCATTGACGCCGACATAGGGCGCGTGGCGGTTCGGGTTGCGATTCAGGATTTCGTCGAGAAGGCGAGAGAGCTGGGTGAGGCTTTTGAGGCTTTCATCCGTGATGCCGATCTCGAACCGGGACCTGTAATCCTCTTTCAGTTTCAGCGTCGGGATGAGCGTGACGAGATTTGTGTTGCCGCAGCGCTCGCCAAGGCCGTTGAGCGTGCCCTGGATCTGCCGCACGCCCGCATCGACCGCCGCGAGCGCGTTCGCGACCGCGCAGCCGGTGTCGTCGTGCGCGTGAATGCCGAGCCGGTCGCCGGGTATGTGCGCCGTGACCTCCGACACGATCCGCGAGACTTCGTGCGGGAGCGTGCCGCCATTGGTGTCGCAGAGGACGACCCAGCGCGCGCCGGATTCGTGGGCCGCCTTTGCGCAGGCGAGCGCGTAGGCGGGATTGGCCTTGTAGCCGTCGAAGAAATGCTCGCAGTCCACCATTGTCTCGCGGCCGGAGGCGGTGCCGGCCTCGACAGTTTCGCGGATGGACCGGAGGTTTTCGTCGAGCGTCGTGCCGAGCGCGACCTCGACGTGGTAGTCCCAGCTCTTGCCGACGAAGCACAGCGCATCGGCATGCGCGGCAAGGACGGTCTGGAGCCCCGGATCGTTCGAGACCGAGCGGCCGGGCCGTTTGGTCATTCCGAAGGCGGTGACGCGGGCTTTGCCGAAACGGCGCGGTTCGCCGAAAAAGGCGGTGTCGGTGGGGTTCGCGCCGGGATAGCCGCCTTCGATGTAATCCACACCGATATCACCGAGCATGCGCGCGACCGTGAGTTTTTCCTCCAGCGCGAAATCGACGCCCGCCGTCTGCTGGCCGTCGCGCAGCGTGGTGTCGAAAAGGTAGAGGCGTTCGCGTGTCATGACATGGGCTCGTCATCCCGGAAAACGCGACGCGTTTGTCCGGGATCGTTCTCCTGCCCGTCGTGAGCGATCCCGGATCGCGCTTCACGCGTCCGGGATGACGGCCTTGGTTTCACCGCATGACCTCCCAAGTCGTGCCGTCCGGACTGTCCTTAATGGCGATGCCGTGTGCGGACAGTTTTTCGCGGATGACATCGGCGGCCGCCCAGTTCTTGGTGCGGCGCGCGTCCAGACGCTGGGCCAGCAGGGCCTCGATCTCGGCGACCGGGATGTTCGGCTCCGGGGCCGTGGCGGCGCGCCAGTCGGCGAATTCGCCCGCGCGGAAACCGAGGAAATCGAGCGTGCCGGCGAGTGATTTCTTGCCCGCAGCGCCCTTCATCGCGTGCATTTCGGCGATCATTTTCGGCGTGTTGAGGTCGTCGTTCAAGGCGTCCAGAACGCCGGGCGCCGGGCGCGGTTCGGCACCCTCGCCCGCCATGTCGAACCAGCCCGCCAAAGCCTTCTCGGAGTCCTGCAGCGACTTCAGGCTCCAGTTGATCGGCTGACGGTAATGTGTTGACAACATTGCCAAACGGATGACATCGCCCTGCCAGTCATTGAGCAGATCACGGATCGTCGTGAAGTTGCCGAGCGACTTCGACATCTTCTCGCCCTCGACTTGCAGGAAGCCGTTGTGCAGCCAGACATTGGCCATGACATCGTTGCCGAAGGCGCAGCAGGACTGGGCGATTTCGTTTTCGTGATGGGGGAAGACGAGATCGATGCCGCCGGCATGGATGTCGAACACCTCGCCCAGATGCTTCCACGACATGGCCGAGCATTCGATGTGCCAGCCCGGACGGCCACGGCCCCACGGACTGTCCCAACCGGGCAGATCCGGCTCGGACGGTTTCCACAGAACGAAATCCATCGCGTCGCGCTTGTAGGGCGCAACCTCGACGCGGGCACCCGCTTCCATCTCGTCGAGCGTGCGGTTGGCGAGGCGGCCATAGGCGGGCATGGACGGCACGTCGAACAGGACATGCCCGTCCGCCGCATAGGCATGGCCGCGCGCGATGAGCTTTTCGATGAGCGCGATCATCTCGGCGATGTGTTCAGTGGCGCGCGGTTCGACGCTCGGGCGCAGGACGCCGAGCGCATCGACATCGGCGCGAAAGGCCGACGCGGTGTCCTCCGTCAGGTCGCGGATCGAGATGCCGCGCTCGGCGGCGCGGGCGTTGATCTTGTCGTCGACGTCCGTGATGTTGCGGACATAGGTGACGTTTTTGGCGTTGTAGAGATGGCGCAGCAGGCGGAACAGGACGTCGAAGACGATGATGGGCCGGGCATTGCCGATATGGGCGCGGTCATAGACCGTCGGCCCGCAGGCGTAGAGCCGGACATTCGTGGCATCCAGCGGCACGAAGGGCGCCTTGGAGCGGGTCAGGGTGTTGTGCAGAACGAGCGACATGAATGATCCGTGCCTTGTGCCGGCCCCGGCAGTCGCGTCTCTCCAATTCAGTCAGACAGATACGGCCACGGCCAGCTTTGGAGCTAACCGCAAATGATAACGATCCGGCAAATGGTGGATGCGTGGGCCGACATGGCGCCGAAATAGGTGGAAGGCCGACGGCCCGTCAAGCCTTGGTCTTTCCCCTCCCTTTCCTCCGCCCCGGCGCCATGCTTCACACTTGCGCCCGATTTGGACGGTTTACCCGGGGGTTCTTCGCCCGGCCGATGCGCTATAGATTGGTGTGATGCTGAAAAAGATTCTGGTTCCCGCGCTCGGCGCGCTTTGTCTCGGTGCCGCGGCGACTTTCGCTCTTGCGCAGCAGGAGCCCGTCTACGCGCCGCCCGGCCAGCCCCAGCCGCAATATCAGCAGCAGCCCCAGTATCAGCAGCAGCCGCAATATCAGGCCCAGCCGCAGGCCAACCCGGCCTGCGTGCGGCTCGAAAGCCAGCTTGCCTCGCTCGACGCCCAGGGCGGCGCCGACCCGCAGCGCCAGCAGGTCGAGCAGGCCTACAACAAGCAGCGCGGCCAGATGGACGCCATGATCGCCCGCTCGCGCGGCATGGGCTGCGGCCGCAACTTCCTGTTCGGCCCCCGCCCGCCCGCCGAATGCCGCGGCCTCGAAGCCCAGATCGACCGTGTGCGCGACCAGGTGGAACGGCTGGAAGACCAGCTGCGCCGCGGCGGCGGCGATGCGGGCCTGCGCGAAGCGCGGCGGCGCGACATCATCGCCGCACTCGCCGAGCGCCAGTGCGGCCCGCAATACCAGGCGGCGGCCCCCCAGCAGCGGCAGCAGCCGCGCGGCGCGGGCGGCCTGTTCGGCATGCTGTTCGGCGATCGCGGCGGCGGCTACCAGCAGAACGCGCCGCAGGATTATGTCGAGGTGCCGCAGACCTCGACCTTCCGCACCGTGTGCGTGCGCACCTGCGACGGCTTCTTCTTTCCGGTCAGCTATTCCACGGTGCCCTCGCGCTTCCCGCAGGACGAGAACATGTGCCGCCGCACCTGCCCGGGCACGCAGGCCATGATGTTCTCCTACCCCAATCCCGGCGGCACGATGCAGCAGGCGACCTCGCAGGACGGCCAGCCTTACACGGCGCTGCCCAACGCCTTCCGCTACCAGACCGAGTTCGTGAAGGATTGCTCGTGCAAGCCCGCGAACATGACCTGGGAGCAGGCGCTCGCGGGCGCCGAGGACGACAGCGTGCAGCGCGGCGACATCATCGTCGACGAGCAGCGCTCGCGTGCCATGTCGCAGGGCGGAGAGGCGGCGACGCCCGACGAGGCCGCCCGCGCCGCGCAGGACCAGACCTTCACGAACGAAGGCGTGACCGAGGCGCCCGCCAACACCGACCCGCCGCCCGGCCTCGAAAGCTACGGCACGCAGCCGACCGAGCGCACGGCCGTGCCCTATTACGCGCCGCCGCCGCGCCGCGAACAGCCGGTGCATCCGAACTTCCGGTAACGGCACGGAAGGCGCGCCTGAATGCACCTCAAGTCTGTGTCAGGGCCGGGGGAATGAGGCGTTTCCCGGACAAGCGCGGTGAAGCCGTGCGCCGATCCGGGACCCAGGAGCGGAGTGCGCCGAAGGCGCTCTACAAGTAAAGAGCGGCTGCGCGCGTTTGTGCGCTGGGCCCCGGATCGGGCGATGCGCTGCGCGCACGCCGTCCGGGTACACAATTCCTCATGCTTGCTTTCCGGGATTTACCCCTGATCGCGGAAGCGGTTCGTGATGGGATAGCGGCGGTCGCGGCCGAAATTCCGGCGCGTCACCTTCACGCCCGGCGCCGCCTGGCGGCGCTTGTATTCGGCGAGATAGAGCAGCCGCTCGACCTTCTTCACCGTTTCGAGGTCGAAGCCCTGCGCGACGATTTCGGCAACGCTCTTCTCATCCTCGACAAGGGCTTCGAGGATTGCGTCCAGCACCTCGTAGGGCGGCAGCGAATCCTGATCTTTCTGATTGTCGCGCAGTTCCGCCGTCGGCGCCTTGGTGATGATGTTGACGGGGATCACCTCCCCGTCCGGGCCGAGCGCGCCGACCGGCTTCCATCTGTTGCGCAGTTCCGACAGGCGATAAACTTGAGTCTTGTAAATATCCTTGATCGGATTGAAGCCGCCGTTCATGTCGCCGTAGAGCGTGGCGTAGCCGACCGACATTTCGGACTTGTTGCCGGTCGTGACGACCATCGGACCGAACTTGTTGGACACCGACATCAGGATCGTGCCGCGCACGCGCGACTGAAGGTTCTCTTCCGTGATGCCGCGTTCGGTGCCTTCGAACAGAGGTTTCAGCGCCGCCTCGAACCCCTCGACCGGCTCGGAGATCGGCACGACATCGTAGCGCACGCCGAGCGCCTTGGCGCATCCGGCGGCATCGCCCAGACTCTCTTCCGAGGTGAAGCGGTAGGGCATCATGATGCAATGCACCTTGTCCGCACCGAGCGCATCCACCGCCATCGCGGCGCAGATGGCGCTGTCGATGCCCCCCGACAGGCCGAGCACGACGCCGGGAAATCCGTTCTTCGTGACGTAATCGCGAAGGCCCAGAACGCAGGCCGTGTAATCGGCCTCGTCGTCCTCGATCAGGACCGCTTTCGGCCCTTCGCAATGAAACGTCTTTCCCTTGCGTTTCCAGTGCGTAACGACGACCTCTTCAGAGAAGGTGGGAAGCTGGAGCGCAAGCGTCGCATCGCCGTTCAGCGCGAACGAGCCGCCGTCGAAAATGAGATCGTCCTGTCCGCACATCTGGTTGGTGTAGATCAGCGCAAGCCCGCTCTCGACGACGCGCGCGGCGGCGATCTGGATGCGCTCGTCCGGCTTGCCGCGCCAATAGGGCGAGCCGTTCGGAACGATGAGAAGCTCCGCGCCGGTCTCTGCCAGGGTCTCGATGACCTCGTCGGTCCAGATGTCCTCGCAGACGGGCACGCCGATATGGACACCACGGAAATCGAACGGGCCGGTCAGCAGGCCCGGCACGAAGACGCGCTTCTCGTCGAACACGCCGTAATTGGGAAGATCGACCTTGAAACGGACCCCGGCCACCTTGCCGCCGTCGAGCAGCGCGGCCGCGTTGTGCACCCCGGCCTTGCCCTTCCACGGCGTGCCGATGAGCACGCCCGGACCGCCGTCCGCGGTGTCCTTCGCCAGATCCTCGACCGCAGCCTGACAGGCCGCAACAAAGCTCGGCTTCAGGATGAGGTCTTCCGGCGGATAGCCGCCGATGAAGATTTCCGTGAAGGCGATGAGATCCGCCCCGCCTTTCGCCGCCTCGGCGCGCGCCGCGCGGGCCTTTGCGAGATTGCCGGATATGTCTCCGACGACCGGATTGAGCTGGGCAATGGCGACGGAGATTTTGTCGGGCGGGGTCATGGGGCGTCTAGTTAGCCTGTCGCTCCCGGCGCTTCAATGTTGACCGCCGCTTTCCGCCAATCGCCGCTCAGAAGGCGATGCGCCCGATCGGAGCGCCGCCTCCCGGTCCGGCCTTCAGCACCACGATCTCGCCGGATCGCGGTACTTCGCCGGTCAGGGCGGTGATGTTGACCTGGTGCGTGACGAAAAGCACGATCTCGTCCGGCCCGACCGAGGCCACGGCCTGCCGGAACGCTGCGGTCTGGCTTTTCTCGGACCCGCGCCCCGCGAAAAACGAATCCAGGAATGGCGCCGGCTCAACCTTGCCGACAGCGAGCAAGCCGGCTGTTTCGGAGGCGCGGCACCAGCGGCTCGTCTGAAGGCGCGTGATCTGCACGCCCGCCGCGCGGATCGCGGCACCGATGCGCCGCGCCTGGTCGCGTCCGCGATCATCGAGATTGCGCTGGGTGGCACAGTCGCCGAGCGTGAAACCCGGCGGGTCGCCGATGCCCGGGGCGTTGGCATGCCGCAGCAGCAGGGCATAGCCGCCTTCGCGCACTTTCCGCCAGATAGCCTCATCCGCGCGCGCGGCCTCGCCCGCCGCAAGGAGCAGAAAGACCGTCAAAACCAAGTGCCGTGCGCGCGATGCCATGTCTGCTAAACGAACGGCGCCGTGCGATGGATCACTTGCGCGCTACGCCCGGTTCAGAATCCGCAGCTTCTGGAGCACCACCACCGCTTCCTCGCGGAGCGTCTTTTCGGTGATGAAGAATTCGGGATCGGCCGTCAGCACGGCGCGGTCGGTGGTGAAGCTGTCGACCGCCGCGAACATCTGGTGCAGGAGCGCGCCGAGCTCATCCTCCCGGTCCGGGCGATCCGGATCGTGAAGGTAGAGCCGGCGATATTCCGCCTGAAATTCGCTCGCGCCGATCTCGCCCATCACATAGGCCGCGACCAGCTTGATGTAGGCCCCGCCCCGCATGAAGCGCAGGCGGGTGCCTTCCCCGATCCGGCCGAACGGGCGATCGAAGCTCATTACTCGGCGGCGATGATCGGCCGCTCCCTGCCCTGCCGCTCTTTCTTGAGCTGCTCGGCAAGAAGGAAGGCCAGTTCGATCGCCTGCTCCGCGTTGAGGCGCGGATCGCAGAAGGTGTGATAGCGGGCCGACAGATCGGTGTCCGAAATCGCGCGGGCGCCGCCCGTGCATTCGGTGACGTTCTGGCCGGTCATCTCGATGTGGATGCCGCCCGCATAGGTGCCCTCGGCGCGGTGGACCGCGAAGAAGTCCGTGACCTCTTTCAGGATGCGGTCGAACGGACGGGTCTTGTAGCCGCCTGCGGTGATCGTGTTGCCGTGCATCGGGTCGCTCGACCACACGACGTTCTTTCCCTCGCGCTGCACGGCGCGGATCAGGCCCGGCAGCACGTCCGCGACCTTGTCGGAGCCTGCACGCACAATCAGCGTCAAACGGCCCGCTTCGTTCTCCGGGTTGAGGAGATCGATCAGTTCCAGAAGATCGTCCGGCTTCAGGCTCGGGCCGCATTTGAGGCCGAGCGGGTTCTTTACACCGCGCGCATATTCGATGTGCGCGTGATCCTTCTGGCGCGTGCGGTCGCCGATCCAGAGCATGTGCCCGGAGGTCGCGTACCAATCGCCGGAGGTGGAATCGACACGCGTCAGGGCCTGCTCGTAGCCGAGCAGAAGCGCCTCGTGCGAGGTGTAGAAATCGGTCGTGCGCAGTTCCGGATGCACTTCCGGATCGATGCCGCAGGCGCGCATGAAATCGAGCGTCTCGGTGATCCGGTCCGCCAGTTCCTGATAGCGGCTCGACTGCGGGCTGTCCTTGATGAAGCCGAGCATCCACTGATGCGCGTTGTCGAGATTGGCGTAGCCGCCCGTCGCAAACGCACGGATGAGGTTGAGCGTCGCCGCCGACTGGCGGTAGGCGCGCAGAAGGCGCTGCGGATCGGGCACGCGCGATTCGGTCGAGAAGGCGCTGTCGTTGATGATGTCGCCGCGATAGCTCGGCAGCGTCACGCCGCCGATCGTCTCGACATCGGACGAGCGTGGCTTGGCGAACTGGCCCGCGACGCGGCCGACCTTCACCACCGGCGAGGACGCCGCGAAGGTGAGCACGACCGCCATCTGAAGCACGACGCGGAAGAAATCACGGATGTTGTCGGCGCGGTGTTCGAGGAAGCTCTCGGCGCAATCGCCGCCCTGCAGCAGGAAAGCTTGGCCCGCGGCCACTTTGGCGAGATCTTTCTTGAGCTTGCGGGCTTCGCCCGCAAAGACGAGCGGCGGAAAAGTGCCGAGCTGCTCTTCGACAGCGTTCAATGCGGCCTCATCCGGGTAACCCGGAACCTGGACAATCGGCTTCGATCTCCAGCTGTCCGGCGTCCAGCGCTCAGTCATCGTCCCCTACTCCGTTGCGGCCGGCAGGTGCCCGGCCCAAGGCGGGGTATATAGCCCCGGGGTGCCCCGAGTGCAAAGCATGGCTGGGGCGCGGCGAAGCGGGGAACGGCTTTATGGCGCCGACGCCACACAACACCGGAAGTGAGGTCCGGGCGTGCGCGGGCACACGGCCGCGCACGGCATGGCAGGTCTTGATTCTATTGAGAAAATGCCTGCGCGGCCCGACGCGCCTTGCCGACCGCCGCGATGCCGACGAGAACGCCGCCGAACACCGCCGCGATGCCGACCGCTTCGGGAACGGTCGGCCAGCGCCCTTCCCACAGAAAGCCGTAGACGACGCCGAATGCCGGTTCGCTGACATAGAGCTGTCCGGACAGAACGAGCGGAAGCCGGCTTGAGGCGACGTTCCAGAAATAGGTGGCGATCCAGCCGCCGAGTACGCCGGTCAGGAGCGACCAGACGAGGAGGTTCTTCGCGTCGGGCCATGCGAGGCCGAGATCGATAAGGTTCACATAACCGAACGGCTCGGCGGCAAGGCCGAACGCAAGAATGCCGAGCCCGGCACCCACGCCCTGAAGCGAGGTCCAGCCGATCGTGTCGAGATTGGGGATCGTGGCGACGGCGCGCGCGTTGAGAATGCCGTAGCCGACCCAGGACGCGACCGAGCAGAGCGCCGCGACGATGCCGAACACGATCTCGCCGCGCGCGGCGGGCGTTCCGGCGTCCATCAGCGCAAAACCGTTCACGATGAGAAGGCCCAGCGCGAGGAGGACCAGCGGAAGGGCGAGCGCACGCCATCTGAGGCCCGCGCTGACATTTCCGGCCAGCGCGAGGATGATCGGCAGAAGGCCGAGTACGACCGCCGAGACCTGAACGCCCGCATGGGCGACCGCGATGACGAGAAAGCCGTAGAAGATGGAATAGCCCAGAACGCCGAGCCAGATGCCGTTCAGCACCGTTGTCAGGCTGAGCCCCGGCATCCGCGCGTGGCGCCAGAAGACGAGCACCGCGACCGAGACCGCCATGAACGCCAGATAGCGGCCGATCGCGAGATCCACCCCCGAATAGGGCGCGACCGCGAGCGGCGCGATGAAGATGAGACCCCAGAGGGCGCCGGTCGCAAGACCGGCAAGGATGCCGAGAAGCATGGTGCGGAACGTCGGGAGTTGAGCGGCTCTGCCGCCTCAGTGGACGCCCTGAACGATGACGCCGTACCAGCCGAGGCCGCGATAGGTCTCATAGCCGGGTGTGGCGTGGAACGCCACGAGACTTCCGTCCGGCTCGATGTAATAGCCGCTGCCCTGCCCATCCAGCTTGAGCGACAAACGCTCGCTGAGAACGCCCTGCCCGTCCGAAGATGCGATGATGCGATGGGAGGCATCGACGAGCATCACACGCGAATGGGCGCGCTCTTCCGCGGAAAGGCGCACGCCCTCGACGATGGTCCTGGCCTGCGGCGCCCAATCGAAATGCACGGCCAGAACGCCGAGCGGCGCACCGTCGGCGCGGCCACCCGTACAGACTTTGGTGGCATAGGTGGCGGTCGTCGCGCCGGACAGCGCCGCTTGCGGAGCGATGTCGGCGACGGTGTAGTCATCGCCGGAGGCAAGGCCCTTCGCCGCGCGAAACCATTGTTCCTGCGAGACGTTGCGCCCGACGGCCGAATACTGGCCCGGGCGCCCGTTCGCGATGATCTTTCCGTCCAGATCGCACAGCCACAGATCGAGATAGACGGTGTAGGCATCGAGAATGACGCCGAGCCGTTCGCTGGCGTAACTGCACGTGCCCTCGCCCGGATTGTGCGCGCAATCGACAAGCGCCGCATCCGTTGCCCACCAGCGCACGTCGCAGGTGCGTTCGTACAGATTGCGGTCCACGATCTCGATGGCGTTCAAGGCAAGATCGACGAGGCGGGCGCCACGCGCCTGTTCCGCCATGACGGCGATGAGGCGTTCGAGCTTGACGATCTGGCCGGCGAGTTCCTGCTCGAGGGCGGTTGCGACCTGCGCGACCTCGCCGCCGACGCCGCGCACTTCCTGCGCCACGATCGAGAAGCCGGCACCGGCGGTTCCGGCGCGCGCGGCCTCGATCATCGCGTTCAGGGCCAGCATGCGCATGCGGCCCGTAATCTTCTGGATTTCCTGGATTTTCTGATTCGTAACGGCGCTCACATGGCCGGTCAGACCGGCCACGTCCGACAGGGAAACATGTCCCTCAGCGACATCCGTTTTCGCAAGCATAGCCAAGCCCCAGCCGGCAGATTCGTGGCGACGATAAGGGCCAGCGGTAAATTTACCGTTTCAAAAACGTCCTTTTTTGCCAAAGGCTTGGGCAGCGCTCAGATGGCGCCGCCGGGATTTGGGACGTGGATCTTGTCGCGCATGGTGACCAGTTCTTCCGCCGCGGACGGGTGGACGGCCACCGTGCGGTCGAAATCGGCCTTGGTGGCGCCCATGCCGACGGCCACCGCCGCAAGCTGGATCATCTCGCCCGCATCTTCGCCGAGAATATGTACGCCAAGAACCTTGTCCGATTTCGCGTCGACGACGAGCTTCATATAGGTGCGTTCCTGACGCCGGGTCATCGTGTGCTTCAGGCTGCGGAAGCGCGATTTGTAAATATCGATGGGCCGCAGATCCTCGCGCGCCTGCTGCTCGGTGATGCCGAGCGTGCCGATTTCCGGCGTCGTGAACACCGCCGTCGCCACGAGCGAATGATCGGCGGTCCATTCCTTGCCGCCAAACACCGTGTCGGCCAGAGCGTGGCCCTCGCGAATGGCGACGGGCGTGAGATTGACGCGGTCGGTGACGTCTCCCACCGCGAAAATATGCGGCACATTCGTGCGCGAAGCGGCATCGACCTTCACCGCGCCGTTTTCCCTGAGGTGCACGCCAGCCTTTTCGAGGCAGAGCCCCGACGTGTTCGGCGCGCGGCCGGTGGCGAAGAACACGACGTCGAATTCGTCGTCGTCGCCGCTCACATAGGTCACCTTGCGGCAATCGTCCGCGGCCTTCTCGATCCTGGCGACGGTGTTGTTCATCTTCAGCGTGATGCCCTGGGCGGCAAGTGCGAGCATGAGCTCGTCGCGCAGATCCTCGTCGAAACCACGCAGGATCTTTTCGCCGCGATGGACGAGCGTGACCTCCGCGCCAAGGCGATCGAACAGGCAGGCGAATTCCAGCGCAATGTACCCGCCGCCGACGATGAGGATGCGCCTTGGCAATTCCTTGAGGTCGAACGCCTCGTTGGACGAGATCGCCAGCTCCGCGCCGGGTATGTGCGGCGCGACCGGATGGCCGCCGGTGGCGATCAGGATGTTTTTGGCGCGCACGGCCTTGCCGTCCGCCAGGCGCACCGTGTGCTCGTCCTCCAGCACCGCGCGGCTGGCATATTGGGTGACGCCGGAGCGTTCGAGATTCTTGGCATAAAGCTCCGACAGGCGGGCGATTTCCTTGTCCTTGGCGGCAACGAGCGTCGGCCACGAGAATTCCGGCCGGGTCTTCAGCGTCCATCCATATCCCGCCGCGTCGTCGAACGCGTCGTGGAACCGGCTGGCGATGACCATGATCTTCTTCGGCACGCAGCCGCGCACCACGCAGGTGCCGCCCGTGCGGAATTCCTCCGCCACCGCGACCTTCGCGCCGTGCCCGGCCGCGATGCGCGCGGCACGGGTGCCGCCGGAGCCTGCGCCCAGGACGAAAAGATCCACGTCGAAATCAACCATGTCTGTCACCGGAAGGAACTAGGCGGGACCCCTCGACTTCCCGAAGGGCACAGACCAAGATATGCACCAAGAGCTTCAACGCCAAGAATAAGGGAGGATTTCCATGGGCGTTCTTACCCGGTTTGCAACAGGGTTTCTCGTCGCCGCGGCCATGGCCGCGCCGGCTCTCGCACAAGAACTGACCATCATTGCCCCGGCTGGGCCGGGCGGCGGATGGGACCAGACGGCCCGTTCGCTGCAGACCGCCTTGCAGACCGAAGGTCTCGCCAAGAACGTCCAGGTCGTGAACGTGCCCGGCGCCGGCGGAACCATCGGGCTCGCCCAGTTCGTCTCCCAGCACAAGGGCAACCCGAACACCCTCATTGTCGGCGGCTATGTCATGGTCGGCGCCATCGCCACCAATGCCTCCCCCGTGACGCTCGACCAGGTGACGCCCGTTGCGCGCCTGACCGGCGAATACGAAGCCATCGTTGTCCCCACGTCCTCGCCCATCAAGACGATCGGCGACCTCGTGGCCCAGCTCAAGGCCGATCCAGGCACGGTGAGCTGGGGCGGCGGCTCTGCGGGCGGTACCGACCACATCACGGTCGGCCTGATCGCCAAGGCGGCCGGTGTCGACCCGACCAAGATCAACTACATTCCCTTCTCCGGCGGCGGCGAAGCCCTCGCGGCCATTGTCGGCGGCAAGGTCACGGCCGGCATTTCCGGCTGGGGCGAATTCGAGCAGCAGGTGAAGGCGGGCAAACTGCGCGTCATCGCCGTCTCCGCCCCCGAGCGGATCGCGGGCATCGATGCCCCGACGCTCAAGGAATCGGGCCTCGACGTCGAAGTGCAGAACTGGCGCGGCGTCTGGGCCGCTCCCGGCCTCACAGACGAGCAGAAGGCCGGCCTGATCGCCCTCGTCGAGAAGGTGAACGCCTCCAAGAGCTGGACGGACACCCTCGCCACCAAGGGCTGGGCCAACACCTTTCTCGCGGGCGACGCCTTCGGCACGGTGCTGAAGGACGAAATCGCCAAGACCAATGTCGTCCTCAAGGACATCGGCCTCATTAAATGACCTCCCAGGACGAAGGAAAATCCCGAGCACGGCCTGACAAGGCCGTGCTCGTCATCGCCGTGGTGCTTGTCGGCATTGCGGCGCTGGTCGCCTGGGATGCGGCGCATCTGTCGGCACGTGTCTCGACCTATTCACGGGTGGGAGCGGCCGCCTTCCCCTACACCGTCGCCGGTGCACTGGCGATCCTGTCTCTTGTGACCGCCATCGCGGCGTTTCGCGGGACCTTTCCCGAACGTGCTCCGCTTGAAATCGGCCCGCTGGGCTGGGTGGCCGGCGGGCTTTTCCTGCAGATCGCGATCCTGCCCTTCGTCGGCTTTTCGATCGCCACCGGCCTGATGTTTGCGCTGGTTGCGCGCGGCTTTGGCGGCAAACCGCTCTGGGCGTCGATTCCGGCCGGAATCGTTCTGTCCTTCGTCCTCTATGTCCTCTTTTCCAAGGGGCTTCAGCTCAGTCTTCCGCAGGGCCCGCTGGAGCGTTTGATCTGATGGAAAGCTTCGACGCCCTCCTCTCCGGCATCGCGCTGGCGACACAGCCGATCAACCTGCTGTACGCACTGATCGGCGTGACGCTCGGCACGGCCGTCGGCGTGCTGCCCGGCATCGGTCCGGCGCTGACCGTCGCCCTTCTGCTGCCGGTCACGTTCAAGCTCGATCCCGCCGGATCGCTCATCATGTTCGCGGGCATCTATTACGGCGGCATGTATGGCGGATCGACCTCATCGATCCTGCTCAACACGCCCGGCGAAAGCGCGAGCATGATCACCGCGCTCGAGGGCAACAAGATGGCCCGTGCGGGACGCGGCGGTCCCGCACTGGCCACCGCCGCCATCGGTTCTTTCGTCGCCGGCAGCATCGCCACCGCGCTGCTTGCCTTCGTTGCTCCAGCGATCGTCGAGGTCGCGCTGAGCTTCGGACCGGCGGATTATTTCGCGCTGATGGTGCTCGCCTTCACCACCGTCTCATCGGCCTTCGGCGGCTCCATGCTGCGCGGCCTGACCGCGCTTTTCATCGGCCTCTGCCTCGGCCTTGTCGGCATCGATCTGCAGACCGGCCAGGCGCGCCTTGCCTACGGCGTGCCAGACCTTCTGGACGGTGTCGAAGTGACGACGGCGGCCGTCGGCATGTTCGCGCTCGGCGAAACGCTGTTCGTGGCCTCGCAATTGTCGCGCTCGCAGGAGACGATCGAGGCCGTGCGCGGCTCCGTCTGGATGACGGCTAAGGACTGGTCACGCTCGTGGAAGCCATGGCTGCGCGGCACCGCGCTCGGCTTCCCGATCGGCGCCCTGCCGGCGGGCGGCGCGGAAATCCCGACCTTCCTGTCCTATTCGATGGAAAAGCAGCTCTCGAAGCACCCGGAAGAATTCGGGCACGGCGCCATCGAGGGCGTGGCGGGGCCGGAAGCAGCCAACAACGCCTCGGCCGCCGGCACCATCGTTCCGCTGCTGACGCTCGGCCTTCCGACAACGGCCACCGCCGCGATGATGCTTGCGGGCTTTCAGCAATACGGCCTCAACCCGGGCCCCCTGCTGTTCACCACCAATCCCGATCTCGTCTGGGGCCTGATCGCGAGCCTGTTCGTGGCCAACACGATGCTGCTCGTGCTCAACCTGCCGCTGATCGGCGTGTGGGTACGCATGCTCTCCATTCCGCGGCCCTGGCTCTATGGCGGCATTCTCGTCTTTGCGACGCTCGGCACGCTTGGCGCCAATCCTTCTCAGTTCGAGCTGTCGATGCTGGCGGGCCTCGGCTTCCTCGGCTTCCTGATGCGCTATTTCGACTATCCGGTGGCGCCGGTGATCATCGGGCTCATTCTGGGACCGCTTGCCGAGCAGCAATTGCGCCGCGCACTCGCCATCAGCCAGGGCGATCCGGCGGCGCTGGTGGAGACCGGGCTGTCGATCGGAATCTACGTAATCTGCGCGCTCGTCCTTCTGGGGCCGCTCGCGATGCGGGCGCTGAGGCGCAAAAAAGCGGGCTCGGACATCCGGCCCGCTTTCGAGGACTGATCGGAAATAAAAAACGCGGTGGCCCAGGCCACCGCGTTTTTTCCGGCTGGCTATCGGCCGAAGAACTTAGAGGTCGTGGCCCTTCCTCTTCATGTCGGCCCGCAGGCTGTCCATGAGGGCAAGGCTCAAGGTGCGGGACCAGTCCTGAACGAGCTGGTAGCTGGCGTTCAGCACGTTCGGCAGTTCCGCGGTCATCTTCTTGCCCGCCGGGGACTGGTAGAACGAAGCGATCGCCCTCAGCTCTTCCTCGGTGAACCGGCTCGCATAGACCAGCGCGATCTTGCTGACGAGATCCTCATCCGCGTTCGCAAACCTCTTGCCGACATCGACGATGGAAGCGTCGAGATCCGCCTGGAGGTTCGGCTGCGTGCGCAGGAACATGTTGCGCGCGTCCGTCAGCAGGCGCGGGACGACATTGTCGAAGCTCCTGCGGGCGCCGGTGAAATCGAGCACCGCGCGGGCAAGGGCGACATGTTCCGGGCTCGGAGGTTTCGCCGCCGGGGCCTGCGCGAAGGCCGGTGCGGCCAAAGTGCAGGCCACGAGGAGGGCGGCACCCGCGCGGCGTAGCGAATGGAGTGTCATCAAAGTTTTCTCCGGAACATCAGTTGGAAGATCGGACGATATGTTCGATGCCGGAGGGCCCGGCGACGAACGCATCACTGGCGAGACCGATGAACAGCCCGTGCTCAACTACCCCAGGAACAGCCGCCAGTCCATGCGCCAGAGCCTCCGGCTCGGCTATCCGCCCGAGCGAGGCATCGAGGATGAAGTGGCCCGAATCCGTGACCAAAGCATGACCATCCGGGCGAAGCCGCAGCTTTATCTGGCCGTCGCAGCCCGCCTGGGAGATGGCCCGCCGCACCGCGATTTCCGTGGCGCCGAGGCCGAACTGGATGACCTCGATGGGCAGCGGAAAAGCGCCGAGCACATCAACTTTTTTTGATGCGTCCGCGATGATCACCATGCGCTTTGAGGCATAGGCGACGATCTTTTCGCGCAGAAGCGCGGCCCCGCCGCCCTTGATGAGGCGAAGGTGCGGATCGAGCTCGTCCGCGCCGTCGACCGTCAGATCGAGCTCAGGGATTTCCTCGAGCGTCGTCAGGGGGATGCCCGCATGCTTTGCAAGGCCGCGCGTCGCCTCCGATGTCGGTACACCGACTACATCGAGCCCTGCCCGCACCTTCTCGCCGAGCAGTTCGACGAAATGCGCCGCCGTCGAGCCCGTGCCGAGACCGAGCTTCATGCCGGGCTGGACAAATTCGAGTGCGGCGGCCGCGGCCGCGCGTTTCTGATCGTTACCGCTCACGCCTGAAGGCCCCCAAGAAGAACATATTTGAGTTCGGTGAATTCCTCGACGCCGTGGCGCGAGCCCTCGCGCCCGATGCCGGACTGCTTCACGCCGCCGAACGGCGCGACCTCGGTGGAAATGGCGCCCGAATTGACGCCGACAATTCCGTAGTCGAGCCCTTCGGCCACGCGGAAGATGCGCCCGACATCGCGTGCGTAGAAATAAGAAGCGAGGCCGAATTCCGTCGCGTTGGCGTAAGCGATCGCCTCCTCTTCCGTCGTGAAACGGAAGACCGGCGCGACGGGGCCGAACGTCTCCTCGCGGGCGATCTTCATGTCCTGCGTGACATGGGACAGAACGGTCGGCTCGAAGAAGGAACCGCCAAGCGCGTGGCGCTTGCCGCCAAGCTCGAGCTTCGCGCCCTTCGCGAGCGCGTCGGCGATGTGGTCCTCGACCTTTTCCACGGCGTCTTCGTTGATGAGCGGCCCTTGCGTGACGCCCTCCTCAAGCCCGTTGCCGACCTTCAGTTTCTTCACCGCCGCGGCGAGCTTTTCGACGAAGGCGTCGTAAATACCGTCCTGCGCGTAAATGCGGTTCGCGCAGACGCAGGTCTGCCCCATATTGCGGAACTTGGACTGGATCGCCCCCGCCACCGCCGCGTCCACATCCGCATCGTCGAAAACGAGGAACGGCGCGTTACCGCCAAGCTCGAGGCCGACCTTCTTGACGCCTTCGGCGGCCTGCTTCATCAGCGCCTTGCCGATCTCGGTCGATCCGGTGAACGTCACCACACGAACCGCTTCATGCGTGGTCAGCACTTCGCCGATGGGCCCGGACTTTCCGGTGACGATGTTGAGCACGCCCGCTGGAACGCCCGCCTTCTCGGCCAGAACGCCGAGCGCAAGCGCGGTGAAGGGTGTTGCCGTCGCGGGCTTGACCACCGCTGTGCAACCCGCTGCGAGCGCCGGACCGACCTTGCGGGTGATCATGGCCGCCGGAAAATTCCACGGCGTAATGGCGGACACGACGCCCGCCGCCTGCCGCAGGACGAGAATGCGCGAACCGGGCCATGGGCTCGGAATCGTCTCGCCGTACAGACGCTTGGCCTCTTCGGCGTAGAATTCGATGAACCCCGCGGCATACTCGATCTCGCCGCGGCTTTCGGCGAGCGGCTTTCCCTGCTCGCGGGTCATGATGACGGCGAGGTCTTCCTTGTTGGCGAGGATGAGATCGAACCAGGCGCGCAGGACGGTCGAGCGCTCCTTGGCGGTCTTGCCCGACCAGGACTTCAGCGCCTTTGCAGCCGCCTCGACCGCCTGTTTTGCCTCATCGGCGGCAAATTCCGGCACGCGGCCGACAAGCTCGCCGGTTGCGGGGTTCGTCACCTCGATCTTCGGCGTGCCGATCCACCGTCCGTCGACGAGGCAGGCCTCCCGCAGAAGGTCCTTGTTCTTCAGCTCAGGCATAAAATATCTCTCGGACTAGCATGGGTACCAGCCCCAACGCACAGAACCGGCTTTGCGGCTCGGCGGCCTTCCGATTCAGCGTGCCTGGGGCGTGCACACCACGCGCTCGGCGAGGACATAGCAGACACTGATCTCGCCTGTCCTCGTGTTCACGCGGAAGATACCGCCCTCGCGCTCGTGATTGGAACGCACGAGATCGTAATCGCCGGGTACAGGCTGCGGCCCGGCCCCCTCGCCCGCCGCGTAACAGACCGACACGCCGACGGTGTTTTCTTTGATGGCATATTGGCAGGCGCCCATTTCGCCGGTCAGTCGGTTGACGCGGTAGAGCCGGTTGAGGTCGATCTGCGGGGCCGGCAGGAAGCGGTATTCCTGCGCAAGAGCGGCACCGGAGCCCGAAAAAAGCACGGTGCCGACGGCACCTGCCACGAGGATGAGCGAGAAGCGTTGCATACCTTGTTCCATGGCGACTCACCGCCGCGCGGGTGATATTAGCCGCTTGCCTTCCCCGATCCCACCTGCATGGCCGCCATGACCAAACCTCTCTTTGTGTTCGATCTCGACGGCACGCTCGTCGACAGCGCCCCAGATCTCGTCGGGGCGCTCAACGCCGCGCTCGCGCTTGAGGATCTCGCGCCGCTCGGGGTGGACGAGGTGCGGATGATGGTCGGGCGCGGCGCGCGCGTGCTCCTCCGGCGCGGCCTGTCTTCGCGCGGGCGGGAGGTCGCGGACGGTCGTTTCGAAGAACTGACTTCTGCGTTCCTGACCCATTACGAGCGGCACATCGCCGATCATTCGAGCATCTATCCCGATGTCGAGCGCGTGCTCGGGGAACTCGAAGAGGCCGGGCACACGCTGGCGGTGTGCACCAACAAGCCGGAACACCTGTCGCTTCTTCTGCTCGACGCGCTCGGCATGCGGAACCGTTTCGCGGCGATCTGCGGCGCCGATACGTTTTCAGGGCGCAAGCCCGATCCGGTGCATTTGCTCGGCACGATCGAGCGCGCCGGAGGGCTGCGCGAGAGTGCCGTGCTGATCGGCGATTCACCGACCGACCGCGAAGCCGCGCGCAACGCGGCCGTGCCCTGCGTTCTTCTCGATTATGGCTATTCGGATGTCGATGTGCGCGATCTGGATGCCGAGGCGGTCATTTCGCACTTTGCCGATGTGCCGGCGGCAGCCGCGCAGGCCCTGGCCGTGAAAGTCGCCGCCGCGAAGTAAAAATGAAAAGGCCGGCGCAAGCGCCGGCCTTCATGCTGATCCCTTAGCCCCCGCCCTCGGATCAGCGAAGAACCACCACGCGGGCGCCGACATTCACGCGCTCGTAAAGATCGGCGACGTCCTCGTTCGTCATGCGGAAACAGCCGGACGACACAGCCTGGCCGATCGTCCACGGCTCGTTGGAGCCGTGGATGCGGTAGATGGTCGAGCCGAGATAGAGCGCACGCGCGCCGAGCGGATTGTTCGGGCCGCCGGGCATGAAACGCGGCAGGTCCGGACGGCGCTTCAGCATGGCCGCCGGCGGACGCCAATCCGGCCATTCGCGCTTCATCGTCACCGAATGCGCCCCGCCCCATGTGAAGCCGTCGCGACCGACACCGATGCCGTATTTCAGCGCCTTGCCATCCGGCTGGATGAGATAGAGGCGACGCTCGGTCGTGTTCACGACGATCGTGCCGGGTTTGTATTTTCCCGGATACTCGACGACCGTCTTCTTGATCGGCGAGGTGCCCATGCGGCCGGTGCCACGGTTTTCCAGCGGCTGGCGGCTCGACGGATCGACCATCAGGGGCGCAAACGCATTCGCGGGAACGACAAAAGCCGCGGCTGCGGCAAGAGCGGCGAAGGAAAGAAGGATACGGCGCATGTTCGGCCTCGTTCCAGGGGCGGCACTCAAAGCCTGCCCACAGTGTTCCCTGTTCTTCCCAAGGTAAGACTGATTTTTCAATTGCGATGACACGGTTCGGACGCCGTTAAGGCAGGAGTGTGGCCGGAGGGACACGGTTTGCGTGGCACAAAAGCGCGATTGAACTCAAAACGAAGCACAACTATAACGATTACAATTTTAATCCTACAGCCCATCCGGTGCGGCAATGACTTGGCTCAAAACGGCTGCACTCATCGCAAGCGTGTCGATCACAAAATATTGGCACCTCTATGCGAATGCCCCAATCCCCCACGGCACATAAGCCCCTGAGGATAACTCGATCAATGCTGCCCGATCGCCCACCTCACGCGTGAACGCCTGTGTCTTACATCGCGTCATCTAGAAACAGAACCGATCTCTATGACCAAACATTTTTCTGCGCTATCTTCCAACGTAACAACACTCAACAGCGTCAATGTTGTGTTCGGCTCCGACCGACCATTTCTTCCGTACACAGCCGTTGCTCTCCAATCCCTTCTATCGAACTATAAGGACCACAGGAATCTCCGGATATTTCTGCTCGTCGATCAGCCTCTTTCGGACGACGACCAGCGTAGGTTCGAAAGCCTTACGGCGGGCCGTCCGTTCGAGTTGAACGTGATTGTCGCAGATGCATCAGCGTTTAAGAATATAAGAACAACAAACGGCATAACAACGCCGACTTACTATCGCCTCTATATGCATCTGCTTCTACCGCCCGACGTCGATAAAGCCATCTGGCTGGATGGCGATGTTATCGTGCGATCGGATATCTCCGAATTATTCGACATCGAAATGGGTGACACCTTGTTCGCGGGCGTCGAAGACACTCTCAGCAACCGTTATCGTCGCCAATTCAATCTTGAGGCGACAGCCAAACACATAAACTGCGGTGTCCTCGTATCGAACGTCAGTGGAATGCGCCGCTTCGATTTCCTAAGAAAAATTGAAGATTTTATAACGGACAATAAGTACATAATCACGCTCGGAGATCAGCAGATTATCAATACACTTTTCAGGGATCGATTAAGTTAGTACATTTGAAATGGAACCTTCATGGACACGTCCTTGATGGCTTCAGATCCCGAGATTCAAATGGAATATCGCCTAAGGAAATTGCAGATGCACGCACAGATCCCGCAATCATGCACTACTGCGGTGAGATAAAGCCCTGGAGCGCTGGAAGAAAACATCGCAAGAACTGCGAGTGGCATGATTACGCTAGCCTATCTCCATACTGGGATGTCCTAAATTCTTCACTTTCGCAGACATCTGGATCCCCCTTAGCTCGGCAAACTGGCTTGCTAAAACGCTTTTGGGATCGCATCCGAAAACGGCCACGCGAACTACGTCACGTTATAAAATTACTGCAAGCGAACGCCGATATTGCAGATATATCCTTGCGATGCCAAATGCAGTCGTTGTTACGACGACACGGGGAAAATATTTCGTCAAGGCATTTTAGCGCAAGCGGATTCGTTGCATCTTTGCCGGAAAATAGCCGTATCGCTTACAGCGGAAACGGCGATGATCTTTCGGGTGGCTTTCATGAGAACTTAAAGAATATTTTCCGCACAGCGAACATCGGCACAAACATACATCCGGCCAATGCAGACTTCTCGATGCTTCTTCTCCAAGATCTTTATAGTGACAGACAATGGAAGTGTCTGATGGCATCACAAATGGGAGTGAGTATCATATTCGCAGAAGCATCGTTCTTCGGTGCGTACGCTGGATATCATGACCCGCTTGCGCCTTATCATCAGAAGAAAGCGTTTGGGTATGTTCTTGACGATCTAGGGTATTTTTTCGACGCGAGCCAACCATCTCGTCTAGAGACCATCCTGAATAGCTCGACATTCCAACTCGATTCCAAAGACATCGCACGTTGCCAAAAACTGATTCAACAGATCAAAGACGAGAAGATAACGAAGTATAATAAGTACGCGGGTCAAGATGCATCCCCTATGATAGCGGGATCTGTCCTTGTGGTAGACCAGAAACTATCAGATGCCTCCGTGGCCTTCGGAGGCGGCTCCGCGCAAACTTTCCAAGAAATGATAGCAGCCGCGGTCAGCGAAAACCCAGGCAGGAAAGTCTATCTGAAGCGGCATCCCGACAACATTCATAATAACAAATCGGCATTCCCAAAAGTCCCATCCTTAGTTTCCGTTCTGCCCGACGATTGCGATGTAACTTCCATCCTCGACTCCTGCCATGCTGTCTATACTGTCTCTTCTCAAGTCAGCTTCGAGGCCCTTTTGCGGGACAAAAAAGTTGTTACTTTTGGAATGCCCTTCTATTCAGGATGGGGCCTGACGGATGATAGACAAAAGATCCGGCGGAGAACCCAGGCGAGGACGATTGAGGAGCTGTTCCATACGGCGTGCATCAGACTTTCGGTCTATTATGACCCCCGAACACGTAAGCTGATTGAGATAGAAGGTGCATTCGACCTCATTAGAGAAATGAGGAACGAGGATCGACAAGCCCTTCAGGGCCTCCAATAACCATCATCGCCCACGACTTTTCAGTTCGTGCTTCATGCCCGATATGGTCGCAAAGTCGCGCCAATATCGGGCCTCGGGTTGTGAGTAAAGGCTGGTGGCGGAGGTAAAATGGTGGGCGATACAGGGATTGAACCTGTGACCCCTCCCGTGTGAAGGGAGTGCTCTCCCGCTGAGCTAATCGCCCGCCCTGCCGGGGTTGGTATGGGGATGGGGGCGGGCTGTCAAGCTGTGTCGCATCCGGCAGGTGGATCAGCCGCGGTTCAGGCCCTTTTCCGCCAGGGCCGCGAGATAGGCGGCCCAGACGGTCTCGTTTTCCTCGGCGAGCTTGCGCAGATAGGGCCAGCTGTAGAGGCCGGTGTTGTGGCCGTCGCTGAAGGTGAGGCGCACGGCGTAGGAGCCGACGGGTTCGACATTTTTGATCGTCACGTCGCGCTTGCCGGGCACGGTCTGTTTTTCGGTGGGCGAATGCCCCTGCACTTCCGCACTCGGGCTTTCGACGCGCAGATATTCGGCGGGCAGCTCGTCGGTGCGGCCATCCTCCCACACGACGATGAGGGTGCTTTTCTGATCGGCGAGGCGAAGCTCGACCGGCCAGGGTTCGGCGGAAACAGTCATTTTTCGAAATCTCAGCTTGCCGCGGCGGGATGTTCTTTCGGCATTTCGGGCGCTGAGGCCAGACAGTCAAGATAGGAACGGCACCAGTTGGCGACATCGTGCTTGCGGAGCTTTGGCATCATGGCGTTGTAGCGCTCGCGGCGCGCATCCAGCGGCATGGAGATGGCGCGGCCGATGGCGTTTGCCGTCGCTTCCGTGTCGTAGGGGTTCACGATGAGCGCACCGTCGAGCTCACGCGCGGCCCCGGCAAAGCGCGACAAAACGAGGACGCCCGGATTTTCCGGATCCTGCGCGGCCACATATTCCTTGGCGACGAGGTTCATGCCGTCGCGCAGCGGCGTAACGAGGCCAGCTTTCGACATCCGGTAAAGGCCTGCAAGCTCGCGCTGGCCGATCGCCTTGTTGACGTAGCGGATGGGCACCCAGTCGACATCGCCGAGTTGGCCGTTGACGCGGCCCGTCAGTTCCGCGATCTCGCGCTGCATGTCCGCATATTCGGGCACTTCGGAGCGCGATTTCGGTGTGATCTGGAGGAAAGTGGTCTGTCCGCGCGCGCTCGGGCTCATTTCGCAGAAGCGCGAAAACGCCTCGATGCGCTGGCCGATGCCCTTGGAATAATCGAGACGGTCGACCCCGATGACGAGATCGCGGCCGTTGAGGCTCTGCAAGGTGCGTTTGACGGTCGGGTTCTTGACCGCCTCCGCAGCCGTCTTGACGAAGGCCCCGGTGTCTATCCCGATGGGGAAATTGCCGACCTGGAAACGGTGGCCGTAGCTTTCATACCAATTGCCGCCGAGCGGCTTGCCGAAGCCTTCGCGCAGAAGGCATCCCTCGAAATTCTCGACATCGTAATCGGTCTGCAGGCCGACGAGATCATAGGCGGCAAGGCCCCGCATGATCGTGTCGTAGACCGGCAGCGCGGCGAGCACGTCCACCGGCGGCCAGGGGATGTGGTGGAAATAGCCGATGCGGTTCTTCACGCCCATATGGCGCAATTCGGACGCCAGCGGGATGAGGTGATAATCGTGAATCCAGATCAGATCGTCCTTGCGCAGAAGCGGCGCAAGAAGCCGCGCGAAGGAACGGTTGACGCGGAAATAGCCCGCCATGTCCTTGCGCGAAAAATCGGTCAGGTCGAGACGGTAATGACAGAGCGGCCACAGCGCACGGTTGGCGAAACCGGCATAATACTCCTCGACATCGCGGCGGTTGAGATCGGCCACCGCATAGGTGACGTTGCCGACATCGCGGATCTCCAGCCACTCGACTTCGCGCTCGCCGGAGGTCTTTCCCGACCAGCCGAACCAAAGCCCGCCATGGCTTTTCAGCGCGGCCTCGAGGGCAATGGCAAGGCCGCCGGCCGTTGCCGTCGAGCCCTGAGAGGAAGGCACGGGAACGCGGTTGGATACGACTACGAGACGGGGCACGGTCAGTTTTTCTCCGGCATCAAGGCGGCGTGGATGAGCATTTCCGAGAGCCATTCGATGACGGCGGCCGGGTCTGCGAGGCTTTCATGGGCTTCGGTAAGGCGTTTGTCGCGGCCGACGCGGATGGAGCGCCCACCGCGGTCGTTGGCGACGCGGAAGCCGGCTTCGTCCGTCCAGTCGTCACCGATCATCAGCGGCATGCGGCCGAGATACGGCGCCTCGTCTAGAAAGGCGATCATGGCCTGCCCTTTGTCGGCCCGGCCCGGCCGGACCTCGACCACCATCTTGCCGGGCTGAACTTCGAGGCCGGATTCGGCCTTTTCCACCGACCCACGCACACAGGCCTCGACCGCCTCGCCAAGCTCGGGATTGAGCCGGTAATGGATGGCGACCGCGCGGCCCTTGGCTTCGACGAGAATGCCCTCGTTCGCACGCGCGAAGGCTTGCAGATCCTCGACGATGCGCGGCAGATCGGGATGCGGAGGCGCGCCGCGGCGCTCGCCATCCGGAAAGCGTAATTCGGCGCCGTGAATGCCGCCGACCGCAAACTTCAGCGGATCAAACAGGCGGTCGATGACGGCGATCTCGCGGCCCGTGACCAGCGCCAGCGCGCCGTCCAGCGCCTCGGACAAGGATGACAGCAGCCCCGGCAGTTCGGGACGCACGATGACGGCATCGGGGCTCGGAGCAATGTCGAGAAGCGTGCCGTCGACGTCCAGAAACAGGGCCCATTTCGTCAGATCCTGAGGAAAGGGCGGCGTCGGCTCGTCGTCGGCGAGCGGGCCGGTCACGTTGTCGATCAGATTCATCCCGCCCTTTCCGCACGCAACGCGGCAGACACTCTCCCGGCTTTCCTGGTGGCAACACCCCGCCCGCTAACGCAACGCGCCCGCATTGCGGAAGGTTCCACCAAGCGATGTTCGGGCGGATGCTGCCCTCGCGCAATCAGTTTATGCGCCGTTTGCTACCCGACGATGATGCGCGGCGCAGGGCGTTGGCCGGAACCCGCCTCGAGCGCTGTCCACACCTTGTCGGCGATGGCCGAATAGGCGGCGGCATATTCGCCGTCCGGCTCGGTTGCGAAGATGGGCGTGCCGGCATCCGACATTTCGCGGATGCGGGCGTGCAGCGGAATTTCGCCGAGGAAGCGCACCCCGAGGCGCTCCGCCTCCTCCGCCGCACCGCCATGGCCGAACAATTCGGTGCGGTGGCCGCAATTGGGGCAGCAGAAATAGCTCATGTTCTCGACGACGCCGAGAATCGGCACATCGACCTTGCGGAACATCGCAACGCCGCGCCGCGCATCGGCGAGAGCGATGTCCTGCGGCGTCGACACGATGACCGAGCCCGCGAGCCGCACCTGCTGGGCCATCGTGAGCTGGGCATCGCCGGTGCCGGGCGGCATGTCGACCACGAGAACATCGAGATCGCCCCACACCACATCGCGCAGCATCTGCGTGATCGCGCTCATCACCATCGGCCCGCGCCAGACCATCGCGGTGTCGGCCTCGATGAGGAACCCGATCGACATGATCTTGAGACCATAGGCCTCGATGGGCTCGATGGTCTTGCCGTCGGATTTCGGCTTCGTGCGTACACCGAAAAGAAGCGGCATGGAGGGTCCATACACATCGGCATCGAGAACGCCGACGCGCAGACCCTTTGCGGAGAGCGCAAGCGCCAGATTGGCGGCCGTGGTGGATTTGCCGACGCCGCCTTTGCCCGATGCGACCGCCATGATGTAGCGCACATTCAGCGGCGCCGGGGCTTTTGCAGGTCCGGCGGCGGGCGGCGCCTTCGGCGCGCCCTGCGGGCGGTCCGCCGTCAGCGCAACCAGAGCGTCAGTGACGCCCGGAACCGCTTTGACAGCCGCTTCGGCGGCGCTGCGGATCGTTTCCAGAGAGGAGGCCTTTTCGGGCGTGGTCAGAATGGCGAAGGAGACGCGGCCATCCTGGATCACGATCTCCGAAACCTGTGGACTGTCGGCCAGGCTGCCGCGTCCTTCCGGGGCCGGGACGGCGCCAAGCGCACGGATCACATCATCTCTGGAAACAGCCATTTACGCCTCGAAAGTGGTTTTGCGGCACCATAGTCGGACAAGCTCGCGGGTCAATTCGCCTCGGCGGGGTCGACTTGTCCCCGTAGGAAGCGTGGCTCAGACTTGCCGGGTTAATAGATTTCAGCGGTTTTATCGAATGATTCGAATGATACTGGGGTTGACGTTTTCAACCCTGCTTGCCGCGAGCGCCCTCGCAGATACACACGCAGACAGACATATCCGCATCGGCGTGGTCGACCATTATGCGCCGTTCAGCTCCTTCGGCAAAACAGGTAAGCCCGAGGGCTTCGAAATCGACATCGCGACCGCGCTGTGCCGGCAGATGAAGGTCGAGTGCCGTTTCATCAAACAGGACTGGACGAACGTGATCCCTGCTCTCTTGGCGCGGCAGTTCGATGCGATCTTCGCCTCGCTGTCGATCACCGAAGAGCGCAAGAAGCTGATCGCGTTCTCGCAGCGCTATTACCGGACAACGTCCACATTCGCCGTCACCCGCTCATCGAACATTCGCGACACGAGCCCGCAGGCCATGAAGGGCCGGCTCATCGGCGTCGTCTCCGATACCGTGCAGGCCGCCTATCTCGACCGCGTCTACAAGCCGGCGGGCGCATCCATCCGCCATTATTCCAGCGTGCCCGAGCAGCAATACGACCTCGTGCGCGGCCGCATCGACGCCATCCTGATGGACAAGCTCGCCGTGGATGAATGGCTGCAGAAAACCGAGCAGGGAGCCTGCTGCGCACGCGGCGGGGAAATCCGCGATCCGGCCATCATCGGCGAAGGCATTGGAATCGGACTGCGCAAGGAAGCCCCCGCCCTCAAGGCCGAATTCGACGCCGCACTCGATGCCCTGCTCGCAAATGGCACTTATCAGCGAATTAACGACAAATACTTTCCATTCAGCGTCTACTGACGCCCGCTTGCGGCCGCCCGACAGGGAACCGATGCAATTGGGGTGATTTTCGCAACCCCTCGTCAACCATCTCGGTCAGCCTCGTCTTAAGGTTTTTAATTTCATAGTCCGTCCCGGGACAAAGACCGGAAAAATGACGGACGAAGCGACAGGGCACGTCGAAACGGCGAGAGATCGGGCGCTGCACGCAGCGGACGAAGCCGCATGGACGATGAGCCAGATCCGGCATCGCCTCGCCCATGAAAGCAGCGACGAGACGCTGCGCGTGCGCGAGAAGCGCCGCCATGTGAACCAGAAGGTTCGCGAAGCGCGCCAGAAGCTGACATCCTCGACCGGAACGCGGCCGGAATTCGACGCCGAACTTGCTCGCCTTTACGCCGAGAACCGTGCCGCGGCGGCCTATGCAATCGCGGCACTGGAAATCGGCGTTGCCGGAACTCTGGCGATCTGGCTTCCGCCGCTGACGGTCTCGATCTGGCTCGCCGCCGCGCTGGCCATGCACGGCCTCATCCTCTTTTACGTGCGGCGCTATCTCTCGTCCAAGACAAGCCAGAAGGACCTGAAAAGCTGGCGCAGCCGCTTCGCGCTCGCCGAATTCGGGCATGCGTGCATTTTTGCGATGATCGTTCCACCGCTGGCGCTCGTCGACAACGACAGCGCGCGGATTTTCCTCATCTTCGCGATGCTTCTGATCGTTGCCGTGCGTACAATTTTGTCGGCGAGCCTGCCCGTCGTCGTCTATGCCGGCTCGCTGCCGATCACTCTCGCCATCGCCGCCTTCTTCCTGTTCATGCAGACGCCGGGCCTGCGCACCGTCGCCATCATCGCCCCGTTCGCGCAGCTTTTTTTCGGGCTTCTGGGTCAGCGCCTGTTCAAATCCTCGCTGGTGACGCTGCAATACCGCGCGGAAAAGGATGCGCTGATCGCCGAGCTCGAACAGGCCAAGGCGAATTCCGACGAAGCACGCCGCAGGGCCGAGGAAGCCAATGTGGCCAAATCGCGCTTTCTGGCGACGATGAGCCACGAATTGCGCACGCCGCTGAACGCCATTCTGGGCTTTTCCGAAGTGCTGAAGACCGAGATCTTCGGCGCGCACGCAAACCCGACCTACAAGGAATATGCGGGCGACATCCACCAATCGGGCGAGCACCTGCTCAATCTCATCAACGAGGTCCTCGATCTTTCGCGCATCGAGGCGGGACGCTACGAACTGAACGAGGAAAGCGTCGGCCTGACCGGCGTGGTCGACGAGTGCTGCCACCTCCTCAAGCTGCGCGCGAAGAACCGCGGCATCACGATCCGCGACGCGTTCGAGCCGGGCATGTCGCAGCTCTGGGCCGACGAGCGGGCGATCCGGCAGATCGCGCTCAACATCCTGTCCAACGCCATCAAGTTCACGCCGCAGGGCGGCGAAATCACCGTACGCACGGGATCGACCGTCAACGGCGGCCAGTATCTGTCGATCCGCGACACCGGCCCCGGCATCCCGGAAAATGAAATCCCGGTCATCCTCTCCTCGTTCGGACAGGGAACGCTTGCGATGAAGACCGCCGAACAGGGCGCGGGTCTCGGCCTGCCCATCGTTCAGGGCCTCATCGATCTTCACGGCGGCACATTCGACCTGAAGAGCAGATTGCGCGAGGGCACGGAAGTGACCGTGACCTTCCCGGCCAACCGCGTGATGACGCCCCTCGCCCCGCTGACAACGCCCGAGCCGCCGAGAATGCGCCACTCCGCCTGAAGGCTTGGCCCAGGCCGCCCCTGCCCCTATCTTTCCGGGGAACGGGAGACAAAATGCGCAACACATTGCTCTGGGTCGGACTTGCCGTGGTCGTGACGGGCATGATCCTGCTCGTCCTCGGCGACATGTTCACCGGCATGGGAGGGGCACGCGGCGACCAGATCGTTTCGCTCGTCGCCATGACCGCGCTTCTGATCGTGTTCGGCGGCGGGATATTCGGAAGCTATGCCGGGCGCGGCGGCACGATGCTGCAGCACATCGCGATCTGGCTTGCCATCGCGGCCGTCATCGCCCTCGCCTACACCTACCGCGAAAGCCTCGGCTTTTCCTGACGCTCAGTCGACCAGATTGACGATGAGGTCGATGAGGAAACGCCCGCCCATCGTGATGAGAAAAATCCCGAGCGCGACTTCGAGCTGGCGGCGCGAAAAGGCGTGGGCGATGCGCACGCCGAGCGGCGCGACCAGCATGCTGACCGGCGCGATCAAGAGCGCGCCGATGGCCGAGACATAGCCGAGCGAGAACGGCGGAAGCTCCGCCATTTCCGGCCAGCCCGCCACCGCAAAACCGATGGCGCCCGGAATCGAGATGAGGACGCCGACCCCCGCGCCCGTGGCAACGCCCTGATGGATCGTGCGCCCGTACATCGTGAAAACGAGCGTGACGAGCGCGCCCCCGCCGATCCCGATCAGCGACGAGAACATGCCGATGGCGCCCCCAAAAAGCGACATCGCCGTGCGGCCGGGAAGATCGTTCGCGATCTTCAGCCGGCTCGTTCCGGCAAACAGCATCTGACTGCCGAGCAGGACGCCGAACAGGCCGAACGCGAGTTTCAGAAGGTCGGACCCCAGCACCGCGGCGAGCGCCGCGCCCAAAAGCACACCGACAATGAGCGGCACCGCCAGGATGCGCAGCGCCTGCATGTCCACCGCGCCGCGCTTCTTGTGGCTGAGATAGGAGCGGATGGAGGTCGGGATGATGATGGCAAGCGATGTGCCGACCGACAGATGCATCCGAAGATCGTCCGGCACGTCGAGCACGCCGAACAGATAATACAGGACGGGCACGATGATCGCGCCGCCGCCAATGCCCAGCAGACCCGCGAGAAGGCCCGTCGCCACGCCTCCGACCAGAAGCAGCGCACCGAGAAAAGCGAGTTCCTGGACGGGAATTCCGAACATGGGATGCGTCTTGTGAGGCCTTGGGGACCTCCACGCAAGTGATGTTACGTGATGCTTTCGGCCAAGACTTCGAATGTCAGGCCGCGCGGGCCGCGCTTTCCCGGACGAAGGACAGGGCCTCCAGCAGAACCTCCGCCCCCGCCCCCGGCTTCACGGCCTCGGTGGCGAGATGGCGGCGCCAGGCACGCGCGCCCGGCAGCCCCTGGAACAGGCCGAGCATGTGGCGCGTGACGTTCGAGACCTTGCCGCCCGAGGCGATATGGGCCTCGATATACGGCACCATGCTTTCGGCGACAGCGCGGGCCTCGGCGGAACTGTCCGCGCCGAACAGGCGGGCATCGACATCCAGGAGAAGCCCCGGATTCTGATAGGCGGCGCGGCCGAGCATGACGCCGTCGAGGTGCTTCAGCTGTTCCTCGGCCTCGTCCAGCGTTGCGATGCCGCCATTGATGGAGACCGGCAGGTCCGGCAAGCGCTGCTTCAGGCGGTGGACGCGCGCATAATCCAGCGGCGGAACATCGCGGTTTTCCTTCGGGGACAGACCCTGAAGCCATGCCTTGCGGGCGTGGACGATGAGCGCACCGACGCCCTCCGCCACAACCGCATCGGCCAGATCGTCGAGCGCGATCTCGGTGTCCTGATCGTCGACCCCGATGCGGCATTTGACGGTGACGGGAACCTTCACCGCGCGCTTCATGGCGGCCACGCATTCGCCGACAAGGCGCGGCTCGCGCATCAGGCAGGCGCCGAACCTGCCGTCCTGCACCCGGTCCGAGGGGCAGCCGACATTGAGGTTGACCTCGATATAGCCGAAGGCCTCCGCGATGCTCGCCGCCTCCGCGAGGGCCGCCGGGTCGGAGCCGCCGAGCTGAACCGCGACCGGCTGCTCCTCCGGCGAAAAGCCGAGAAGCCGCTCGCGCGGGCCATGAATGACCGCACCCGTCGTCACCATTTCCGTATAGAGCCGCGCATGCGCGCTCAGCCTCCGGTGGAAGGCGCGGCAGTGACGGTCCGACCAGTCCATCATCGGGGCGACCGAAAAGCGGTGCTCGCTCGGTTTCAGCGAAACTCTCCTGGAAAGCGCGGTTTGCGACGGCGTTGATATGGCGGCGACGGGCTGCCCTGCAACCATCGGCCCGCGACAGAAAGCCGGATCGGCCCGAGGATGCAAGCCCGGGGGGTCTGTTCGAAGCGGCCTAACGGGCCTAAGTCATGCCGCAACCATCCTGTCGGACGAGCCGACAACCTGCCCGCTGGAGTTTGCATGCGTTCCGAGGAAGCCCGCCCCGTCCGTCTCGCGGAATACCGCGTCCCCGACTACCTGATCGACCGGGTCGACCTCGACGTCGTGCTGAACGGCGCGGAGACGCGCGTGACCTCGGTTCTCGACATTCGCCCGAACCCGGCCGGGCGCTCGGGTGCGCCGCTCGTTCTGAACGGCGACGAGATTGCCCTCGACGGGCCGCTCCTTCTCGACAATCAGGCCGTGCCTTCGGATGCCTTCACAGAGGAGCCCGACGCGCTGACGGTGCACGCGCCGCCGCAGCGCGCCTTCCGCCTGACGGTCGCGACGAAGCTCGATCCGGCGGCGAACACCAAACTGATGGGCCTTTACCGCTCGGGATCTGCCTATTGCACGCAGTGCGAGGCCGAAGGCTTCCGCCGCATCACCTACTTCCTCGACCGGCCGGACGTGCTCTCGGTCTATCGCGTGCGCGTCGAGGCCGCCAAGGACGAGGCGCCGGTTCTGCTGGCCAACGGCAACCCGGTCGAGGCGGGCGAGCTTTCCGGCGGCCGTCATTACGCGGTGTGGGACGATCCGTGGCCGAAGCCGTCTTATCTGTTTGCCCTGGTCGGCGGCGATCTCGGTGTGGTCAAGGATCACTTCAAGACCGCGTCCGGACGGCACGTGGATCTTGCGATCTATGTCGAGCACGGCAAGGAAGACCGCGCCGCCTATGCCATGGACGCGCTGAAGCGCAGCATGAAATGGGACGAGCAGGTCTTTGGCCGTGAATACGATCTCGATGTGTTCAACATTGTCGCCGTGTCCGATTTCAATATGGGCGCGATGGAAAACAAGGGCCTCAACGTTTTCAACGACCGCTATGTGCTGGCCAGCGCCGAGACCGCGACCGACGCCGATTATTCCGGCATCGAGGCCGTCATCGCGCACGAATATTTCCACAACTGGACCGGCAACCGCATCACCTGCCGCGACTGGTTCCAGCTCTGCCTGAAGGAAGGCCTGACCGTTTTCCGCGATCAGGAATTCACCGCCGACATGCGCTCGCGCCCGGTGGAACGCATCTCCGATGTGCGCACGCTGCGCGCCGCGCAATTCCCCGAAGACGCCGGCCCCTTCGCCCATCCGGTGCGGCCGGAAGTCTACCGAGAAATCAACAATTTCTACACGGCGACGGTCTACGAGAAGGGCGCGGAAGTCATCCGCATGCTGAAGACCTGGATCGGCGCAGAGGCGTTCCGGCGCGGCATGGACCTTTATTTCGACCGCCACGACGGACAGGCGGCCACGATCGAGCAGTTCATCGCCTGCTTTGCCGAGACGTCCGGACGCGACATGAGCCAGTTCCAGCTGTGGTACTCGCAGTCCGGGACGCCCGAGGTCGCGGTCACCGGAGACTGGGACGCCGCGACAGGCACCTACACGCTGAACGTGGTGCAGAGCGTTCCCAAGACGCCTGGGCAGGACATCAAGAAACCCATGCTGATTCCGCTCGCCTTCGGCCTGCTGGACGGCAAGGGCGAGGACCTTCGCGTGACGGCGGAGGGCGTCGAAAACGGCCTTGTCGTTCTGACGAAGTCCGAACACAGCTTCGGCTTCTCCGGCCTGAAGGAAAAGCCGGTCCTGTCGATCAATCGCCGCTTCTCGGCGCCGATCAAGCTCTCGCTCGATGCCGAGGATTCGGAATTGCTGTTCCTCGCCCAGCATGACAGCGATCCCTTCAACCGCTGGCAGGCGATGCAGACGGCATCCATTCGTGTCCTGACGCGCTCGGTGCAGGAGATTCGCGGCGGCGGACGCCCGCTGGTCGAACCGCGCCTCGGCGAGGCCCAGCTCGCGGCGATGCGCGACGCCAAGCTCGACCCCGCTCTGCTCGCCCAGCTCCTGATGCTGCCCGGCGAATCCGACATCGCCCGCGAGATCGGGCAGGATGTCGATCCCGATGCCATTCGCGCGGCGCGCCAAGCGCTCAAGCTCAGCCTCGCCCATACGTTGCGCGGCGAGCTTGAACCGCGTTACGAGGCCTTGTCCGAGCCGGTTGCGTTCTCGCCCGATGCCAAAGGCGCGGGCCGCCGCGCGCTGCGCGGCGTGGTGCTCGATCTTCTGTGCGCCGATCAGGACGAGACGGCCGCCGAGCGTGCCTTCTCGCAGTACATCGGGGCCGACAACATGACCGACCGCATTGCAGGCCTTGCCGTGCTGTCCGCGATTGCCGGCCCGCAGCGCGAGGAGGCGTTCGACAGCTTCCACGAGCGTTACAAGCTCGACCCGCTCGTGCTCGACAAATGGCTGTCGCTGCAGGCTTCCATTCCGGAGGAAGGAACGCTGGCGCGCGTGAAGCGCCTGATGGGCATCGAGACTTTCTCGATGAACAATCCGAACCGCGTGCGTTCGCTGATCGGCGCGTTCGCCTCGGGCAATCCGACGCAATTCAACCGGCCGGACGGCGCGGGCTACGATTTCCTCGCCGAGATCGTCATCGAACTCGACCCGCGCAACCCGCAGCTCGGCTCGCGCCTGATGGGGGCGTTCCGCAGCTGGAAGGCGCTGGAACCGACGCGGCGCTCGCTCGCCGAATCCGCGCTAAGGCGCATTGCGGCCAAGGATAATCTGTCTCCGGACGTGTCGGACATGGTGTCCCGCGCCCTCGCCTGAAACGGTATGCACAGGCCAAATGATTCTGGAGACTCAGTTTTTTAACATTCGTTAACGCGCCCTTAATCCTGCTGGACAAATCATGGCGCAAATACTCCAATCGCCTCAACCGAACATGGTTAACGCCATGTGCGGAGGGGCAGAGGGGATTTCGATGGCATTGCGTTACGACGCAGCGGTTGCGTCTGTACGGTCTGGATTTGCAAAATCTTTTGCGGATGTGTTTGCGCGCCGCAGCGGAAAATCTCCACTCCCCGACAAGTCTTCCCTGCGCTGGCTTGTTCCGGCCTTCGCCGGACTCTTAGTCCTGGCGGCCGGCGCCATGGCCGGTCTTCATCTGATCGACGCACGCGAACGCGCCTTGCAGGACGCCTCGGGAAAACTCGACCTGATCGCGGCGCGACTTGCCTCCGATCTCGACCGCGCGGTTGGGGGCGCTTCCGGCGACGTGGCGGCGCTTGCGGGCACCTATGTGCGTGGCGCGCTCCCGGTGGACATGAATTTCGGCGGCGGCTTCATGATCGCCGGACCTGACGGACGCATTCTTGCAGCGACCGGAACCGGCATCGGCTCGGTGGGCGGCGATCTCGTCGCCTCGCTCGGCCCCGGCCAGGTGCTGACCACCTTCGCCGAGAAGGCCGGCGTCATGACGATCGCCTCCCCGTCGGGTGAGGCCCTGCTCGCAACGGTGCGCTCGCTCTCCGCCCCGCTCGGCCAGATCGCGGTGGTTCAGCCGGTGGATGCCGCGCTGGCGGATTGGCGTTCGGACGCGCGCCTCATTTTTCTGATTCTTATCGGCACGGGTGCGGCCCTCGCGCTAAGTAGCCTCGGCTTCCACCTCCTGACCAAGGAAGCCCGGCGTGCCGACATCAATTTCCGCCATGTGCAGGCGCAGGTCGACACCGCCCTCACCCGTGGCCGTTCCGGGCTGTTCGACTGGGATCTGGCGCGCGGCAAGGTGTTCTGGTCGCGCTCAATGTACAATCTCATCGGTATGGAGCCGCAGGACGGTCTGATCTCGTTCGGTCAGTTCCAGGCGCTCGTCCATCCCGGCGACATCGACCTCTATGAACTCGCCGACCACCTTCTGCGGGGCGAGATCAATTCCATCGACCGCGCCTTCCGGGTACGCCACATGCAGGGCGGCTGGGTGTGGATGCGGGCGCGTGCCGAAGTCGTGCGTGCCGACAATCAGGGCCCGCGCGTCGTCGGCATCTGCGTCAACATTACCGAAGAGCGCAAGCTTGCCGAGCGCACGGCCACCGCCGACATGCGGCTGCGCGACGCCGTCGAGACGATTTCGGAAGCCTTCGTTCTGTGGGATGCGGACAACCGTCTCGTCCTGTGCAATTCGAAGTTCCAGCAGCTCTATCAGATCCCCGACAGCGCGGTCGTGCCCGGCACACCCTATGAGCAGGTCATCCTGACGGGCCGCGCGCCGCTCGTGCGCACGCAGGTGCGCCCTGAAGGCCGCCCCGAGGAAGGCGCCCGCACCTACGAGGCCCAGGTCGAGGACGGGCGCTGGGTGCACATCAACGAACGCCGCACCAAGGACGGCGGCTTCGTGTCGGTCGGAACCGACATCACCTCGCTGAAGCGGCATGAAGAGAAGCTGCTCGACAGCGAAAGGCGCCTGATGGCGACCGTCTCGGACCTGCGCAAATCGCGCCAGACGCTCGAAGTGCAGGCCCAGCAGCTCCACGATCTCGCGGAGAAATACGCCGAGCAGAAGGCCGAGGCCGAAAAGGCCAACACGGCGAAATCCGAATTCCTCGCCAATATGAGCCACGAGCTGCGCACGCCGCTCAACGCCATCATCGGCTTCTCCGAGATCATGACCTCGGGCGCGTTCGGCAAACTCGGCTCCGCAAAATACGAGGAATATTGCCGTGACATCTGCGACAGCGGCCAATATCTCCTCGACGTCATCAACGACATTCTCGAAATGTCGCGCATCGAAAGCGGCCATCACCGTCTGCGGATCGAGGATGTGGATTTCGACGCGACCGTGCTCGAGGCCCTGCGCGTCATTACCCCGCTCTCCGAAGAGAAGGGCCTTGCGCTGCGCGCCGAAGCGGCAACCGGCATCGTCGCCCGCGCCGACCGCCGCGCCATCAAGCAGATCCTCATCAACCTCGTCTCGAACGCCGTGAAGTTCACCCCGCCCGGCGGGCGCGTCGCGGTGCGGCTCCGCCAGGTCGGCGGCGCCATCAACATCTATGTCGAGGACACCGGCATCGGCATTTCGCGCGACGCGCTGAGCAAGATCGGCCGCCCCTTCGAGCAGGTCGAAAACCAGTTCACCAAGACCCATCGCGGCTCGGGACTGGGCTTGGCCATTGCCCGCTCGCTGGTCGAAATGCACGGCGGCGCGATGCGCATCCGCTCGACGGTCGGCTCGGGAACGGTCGTGCTCGTTCGCATGCCTTTGCAGGAAAGCGAAAGCGAAGCCGCCTAGGCGAGAATTTTCTCGAACACCGCACGGGTCTTTCTCTGGGTCTCGCGCAGATCGGCATCGAGACTCGGAAAATCAGGCGCGCCGCCCGCGCGTGACAGAAGCGTGCGGACACCCTCGCCCGCCGTCTGCGCGTCGAACGGACCGGCGAGGCAGAGCCTCAGGATCTGCATCAGATTGTTCTGAAGCTGCGCCGAGGCGCGCACGATCTCCCAGTCTTCATCGGCCAGAATCCCGGCCTTGTGCGCCGCTTCAAGCACCGCGGCCGTCGCGGTGACGAGAATGTCCGGATGCTTGCTCGCGTGAACAAGCTGCAGATATTGCGCGATGAATTCGAGATCGATCAACCCGCCCTGCGCGAGCTTGATGTCCCACGCATTGCCGTCGCCTTTTTCCGCAGCAAGCCGGGCGCGCATCTCGCGCACATCGCTCGTCACTTTCCCCTTGTCGTGCGGCGAGGTCAGGACACGCAGGATTGCCGCCTCGACATCGCGGCGGAAATCGTCATCGCCACCGACGGCGCGGCCGCGCGTGAGCGCCATATGCTCCCATGTCCAGGCTTCGCTCATCTGATAGGCCTCGAAGGCCTTGAGGCGCGTGGCGAGCGGACCCGCACGCCCCGAAGGGCGCAGCCGCAAATCGACTTCATACAACGTGCCCTCGCTCGTGGGCGCCGAGAGCGCGGAGACGAGGCGCTGTGTGACGCGGGCATAATACTGGCTGGGCGCGAGCGGCCGTTCGCCATCGCTCGCCTCGACCTCATCTGGATGCTCGTAGATAAGGATCAAATCGAGATCGGACGCGGCGGTGATTTCGCGTCCGCCGAGCTTGCCCATCGCCATGATTGTCACTCGCCCGCCGGGGATATGACCGTGCACGCGCGCGATCTCGTCTTCGGCGATGGCGTACAGACGCGCGATGAGGACATCGGCAAGGCGCGCGAACGCGGCACCGGCATCTTCGGCGCTCGCCATGCCCGAAAGAACGCGCATGCCGATGAGAACGCGCTGCTCCTGCCCGAAAATGCGGGCGCGGTTGAGCAGATCCTCATAATTTTGCGCCTCGGACAGAGTGTGCTCGAACCGCTCCGACAGCTCATCGCGGGTCGGCAGACGCGAGAAGAACGCCGGTTCGAACACTGCATCCAGCACATGCGGGCGGCGCGCGACCGTGTTGGCAAGATTGGGAGCCGTGCCGAGCGCATCGGCCAGAAGGGAGAGAAAGCCCGGATTGGACCGCAGGATCGCAAAAAATTCGACGCCCGCCGGAAGGCGGCTCAAGACCTTGTCGAGCGCCAGAAGCGCGAAGTTCGGATCGGATGTGCGGCCGATGGCGGCGAGCAACGCGGGAACGAGTTCGGTGAGAAGTTCGCGCGCGCGGGCCGAACGTGTCGCCGGAACACGACCGTGGTGCCAGCCGCGAATGAGCGAGGACACCTGGACCGGATCCTTGAAGCCGAGATTGCGCAGGGTCGCGAGGGTCTCCGGATCGTCGCCGTCGCCGGTAAAGACAAGGCTGCCCGCCGACACATCGAGCGCGGGTGCATCCTCGAACAGATGCGCATAATGGCCCTGAACCTGTTCGAGCTGGGCGGTCAGCGCGGCGGCTAGCCCGTCGCGGTCTTCGTAGCCGGCGAAACGCGCGAAGCGCTCCATCTCATCCTCGCGCTGCGGCAGCGCATGCGTCTGTTCGTCGGCGACCATCTGGATTCGATGTTCGAGGCCGCGCAGGAAGCGGTAGGAATGAACGAGATGCGTGCGCGTTTCCTCGTCGATCCAGCCTTCCTGCGTCAGAGCGGCGAGCGCCTCTTCCGTGCCGCGCACGCGCAGCGCCGGGTTGCGGCCGCCCGCGACGAGCTGCTGCGTCTGGACAAAGAATTCGATTTCGCGGATGCCGCCCCGACCAAGCTTGAGGTTGTGGCCTTCGACCGCGATCGCCCCATGCCCGCGATGGACATGGATCTGGCGCTTCATCGCGTGGATGTCGGCGATGGCGGCGTAATCGAGATGCTTCCTCCAGATGAAGGGCGTCATCTCCTTCAGAAACGCCTCACCCGCCGCAAGATCGCCTGCGCAGGGGCGCGCTTTCAACATGGCCGCGCGCTCCCAGTTCTGCCCGACGCTTTCGTAATAGGAGAGCGCGGCAACGACCGGGATCGCGACCTGCGTGGACCCGGGGTCCGGCCGCAGGCGCAGATCGGTGCGGAACACATAACCGTCGCCGGTGCGCTCCTGCATGATGCGGGCAAGCTTCTGCACGAGGCGCACGAAGAAGGGCGACGGCTCGACATCCTCGCGCAGGGGCGCGATGTCGGTATCGTAAAAGATGATGAGATCGATGTCGGAGGAGTAGTTCAGTTCGCGCGCGCCGTGCTTGCCCATGGCCAGCACGATCAGGCCCGAATTCTTTTCCGGGTCGTCCGCATTTCCGAGAAACTTCCCGCTCGCGATTTCCGCACCGAGCAGAAAGCGAAGCGCGGCCGAGAGCGTCGTGTCGGCAAGATCGCTGAGCGCCTCCGTGACCTCGGGCACATCCCAGACGCCGCCGAGATCGGTGAATGCGAGAAACAGCGCCATCTCCTGCTTGGCGTGACGCAAGTCCGTCATCAGTTCGGCTTCGCTCTCGCCTTGGCGGCGCGTACGCACCATCTCCAGAATGCGCGCGCGGGACGCCGATGGGTCTTCACCGAGAAGCCGCGCCGCGCGGGCCGGATCGCGCACGACGAGTTGCCAGAGGAAGGACGAACCTTCGGCGATCCCTGACAGAAGCGCGGAGGCGGCCGGATTTTCCGCAAGCACGCCAGCGAGTTCTTCCGATGTGCCGACAAGTTCGTTCAGCTTTTCGCGTCCCGCATCGGCGGAGAGCGGCCCCTTTTTCAGCATCTGTGCAAGTGTCATCGAGCCGTCTCGCTCCGTTCCCTCGGCAGGTCCATCGTGACGCGCAGACCCGGATTGTTGTCGTTGAGCTCAAGTGTGCCGCCGTGCAGACGCGCGATCGCATCCGCAAGGCTGAGGCCAAGCCCGGATCCCGGCCGGGTGCGGCTCGTCTCGAGTCGCACGAAGCGTTCGAGCACGCGCGCGCGGTCGGCTTCGGAAATGCCCGGCCCATGATCGGCGACGAGAAAACGAAGGCGATCGCCCGCCTCCTCCACGGCAAGCTCGACCGTCTTGTCCGTGCCGCCGTCGAGCACGCCATATTTCAGCGCGTTCTCGACGAGGTTGACGAGCGCCTGTCCGATCAGTTCGCGATTGCCGTGGACGGTAAGTCCAGGCGACGTGCGAACGACAAGGGACAGGCCCGCCTCCTCCGCCGCAGGCTCGTACAATTCGGCAATGCTTTCGACGAGTTCGGCGGCATCGAGCGCGGACATGCTCTGGCGGGCAGCGCCTGATTCGGAGCGGGCGATGAGCAGCATCGTGTTGAAGGTGCGGATCATGCCGTCCGATTCCTCGATCACCCGGTCGAGCGTCGCGCGGTATTCCTCTTCGGTCTTCGCCGAGCGCAACGCCTCTTCGGCCTGGTTGCGCAGGCGCGTGATCGGCGTTTTCAGATCGTGCGCGACATCGTCGGTGACCTGCCGCAGCCCCTCCATCAATTCGCCGATGCGCTCCAGCATGTCGTTGGTGGCCGTGGCCAGGCGGTCGAATTCATCGCCGCTGCCCGACACCGGGAGCCGTCCGGACAGATCGCCCGCCATGATGGTGCGGCTCGTCGCGGTCACCGCGTCCATGCGCACGAGAACGCGCCGTGCGAGAATGGCGCCTCCGACCAGCGCCACAAGCACGACGAGCGCGAGGCCGCCGAGCATGGTGCTGACGAGGATTTCGGCAAAGCGCGCGCGTTCGGACAGATCGCGGCCGACGAGAAGACGCGAGCCGTTCGGCAGGCGCTCGACGCGCACGAGCGCGGGGGTCGGCCCCTGATTTGCGCCGAGCCGCGTGTACTGGACCTCGCGGGTGCCATGCTTGGCCAGCACATCGGTCGGGAGCGTACCGACATTTCCGGTCAGCACCTCGCCGTTGGGGGCGGTGAGAAGGTAGAGAAAGGAGCCGGGCTGAGCGGCGCGCTCCGAGATCGCCTCCGCCATTCCGAGAAAACCGCCGAGGCGGTAACGCTCCGCCAGATTGGCTGTTTCGGCATCGACCATTCGGGCGCTTTGCGCCTGGATGACACGCCCCGATTCCCAGACCACGAAGGCAAGGCCGAGCCCTGCCGCCAGCACGAACACGGCCAGAAGGCCGAGCACGAGCTTGAAGGCGGTGGTGCGGAACAGTTTAGCGAGCGCCGTCACGGATCATGTATCCGGCGCCTCGGATCGTGTGCAGGATCGGCGCCTCGAACCCCTTGTCGATCTTCGAGCGCAGACGCGAAATATGGACATCGATCACATTGGTCTGCGGATCGAAGTGATAATCCCACACATTTTCGAGCAGCATCGTGCGCGTCACCACCTGCCCGGCGTGGCGCATGAGATATTCGAGCAGGCGGAATTCGCGCGGCTGAAGGACGATTTCGGCCCCGCCGCGCGTCACCTTGTGGGCCAAGCGGTCGAGTTCGAGATCGCCGGTGCGGTACACCGTGTCGGCGGAATTGGGCGCGCTGCGGCGCCCGAGCGCCTCGATGCGCGCCAGGAGTTCGGAGAAGGCATAGGGCTTGGTTAGGTAATCGTCGCCGCCCGCCCGCAGACCGGCGACGCGGTCGTCCACCTGGCCGAGCGCGGAGAGAATGAGCGCGGGCGTGCGGTTTCCCTCGGCGCGCAGGCGGCCGATGAGGGTGAGGCCGTCCAACCGGGGCAGCATGCGGTCGACGACGAGCACGTCGTAGGGATTGGAATCGGCCTGGGCGAGGCCGTCCTCCCCGTCAACGGCGTGGTCCGGAACATGTCCCGCTTCCCGCAATGCCTTCACGAGATAGGCAGCGGCTTCGCGGTCGTCCTCAACAAGCAGGATGCGCATGGGAGCTTCATACATGATTGCGCGCCCGGAAAAAATGAAACGGCGGCCGGCCCTGGGGGAGACCGACCGCCGCTCTTTTCAAAGGCTGGGAGGGATCAGCCTTTTTTGCCCACTGGAATTGCGACGTAGCGGGCATTCTCTCCGGACTTGACCCGGAGAGTGACGAAGCGGCCATTCTTGCTGCGGGCCGCCTCGAGGGCGCTTGCGACTTCGGTCGGGTCGGAGACCGGCTGGCCGCTGACTTCGAGAATGATGTCGCCCTGGCGCAGCTTGTCGCTGAGCGGGCCATCGGCCTCGACATCGGCAACGGCAACGCCGCTGCCGTCGGGCGTCGCGTCGAGCTTGATGCCGAGATCGGCGAGGCTGGAGGACGGCTTGGCCGCTTCCGGCGCGCCGCCGCCCTCTTCATCCTTGTTCAGGCTTGCGACATCGTTCGGGCGGGTGCCGAGTTCGACTGTAACGTCGCGCTCGCCGCCGTCGCGCCAGACCTTCAGTTCGGCGTTCGAGCCCGGCTTCAGCCCGCCGATCATGCGCGTCAGTTCGCGCGGGTCGGCGACCTTCTGGCCGTTGAGGGACACGATCACGTCCTGATTCTTGATGCCGGCCTTGGCGGCGGGCGTCGTGGAATGGACCTCGGAGACCAGCGCGCCGCTGGCTTCCTTCAGGCCGAGGGCGGTCGCCATGTCCTCTTCGACCGGCTGGATGCCGACACCGAGCCAGCCGCGCGTGACCGAGCCGCTTTCGCGCAGCGATTCGACGACGCTGGCAACGACATTGGACGGCACGGCAAACGCAATGCCGACATTGCCGCCCGACTGCGAATAGATCGCGGTGTTCACGCCGACGACTTCGCCCTTGAGATTGAAGGTCGGGCCGCCGGAATTGCCGCGGTTCACCGCCGCGTCGATCTGCAGGTAATCGTCATAGGGACCGGAGCCGAGATCGCGGCCACGGGCCGACACAATGCCCGCCGTGACCGTTCCGCCGAGGCCGAACGGATTGCCGATGGCCAGAACCCAGTCGCCGATGCGCGGCACGTCACCGCCCAGGCTGACGAACGGGAATTTACCGCCGTCGACCTTCAGCAGAGCAAGGTCGGTCTGCGGGTCGGTGCCGACCACCTTGGCAGTGTGGGTGTCGCCGCCATCGGTGACGAGCTCAACCTCTTCCGCGTTCTGGACGACATGGTTGTTCGTGACGACATAGCCGTCTTGCGAAATGAAGAAGCCAGACCCCTGCGCCATGCCGAACTGACGCGGGCCCTGACGACCGCCGGGACCACGGCCGCGTGGGCCTTCCTCGCGGCCGCCGTATTCGTCGAAGAAGCGGCGCAGCGGGTGGCCTTCCGGCAGATCACGCATGAAGGGCGGAAGCTGACCTTCGACAGCGGACGAGTTTTCGCGCGCGGTCTTCACGCGCACCGAAACCACGGCGGGTTTCACGGTGTCGACGATGTCGGCAAAGCCGATCTGATCCTGACGGGGGGCATCGTTGCGGAGCTGGTTCTGACGCGACAGATCCTGCGCCTGAACGACCTGCGCCGTGGCGGGCTTGCTGTCGAACAATGTCTCTCCGGCGAGAACGCCGCCAAGACCGGCGGCAAAGACGGAGGCGAGCAGCACGCTTCTGCGGCGCTTCAGGGAATTAAAGAAGGTACGGGGTTCGGACATGTCATTCCTCTTGGCGAGAATCCGGGGCGGTGCTTGCGACCGCTTCGACAACAGAAATGGGGGACGGCGCCTTACGGCTCCATGTCGCGAAGATTAAATCGCGGTAAGGTTGGGCTCAGTCTCCGAGCAAAGTGTCGAGGCGGCGCTTTTCATCGTCGGTGAGCGGGCGGCCATCGGCCAGCTTTTTCCGCCGGCGCAGCGATGACACGACGATTGCTCCGCCAACGGCGAACGCCAGAACGGGCGCACCCCAGAGCAGCAGATTGGCCGCGCTGAAACGCGGCTTCAGCAGAACGAAATCGCCATAGCGCTCGACGAGGAAGGTCTTGATCGTCTCCTCGCTGTCGCCAGCCGCCACGCGCTCGCGCACCAATGCGCGCAAATCTTTTGCCAACGGCGCGTCGCTGTCGTCGATGGACTGGTTCTGGCAGACCATGCAGCGCAGTTCGCGGAAAAGCGCGCGCGCCTTCTCCTCCTGCGCCGCATCGGGCAGCGCGCCGCTGGCATCGTACGCATGAGCGGGGGCTGCCAGCAGGAGGACGAGAAGGAGGAGAATGCGGCGCATTTTCATTCCGCTGGCTGAAGGCGCGGGCGCGCCGGACGCGGAGCGCCGACGCGAAGACGGCGGTCGGCCAGAGACAGCGCGCCGCCGAGCGACATCAGGAGCGGGCCGATCCAGATGAGAAGAACGAGCGGCTTCCATTCGGCGCGCACCGCAACACCCTCTTCGTTGGAAATCTCGCCGAGAGACACGTAAAGCTGCGAGACGCCGAAGGTGACGAGCCCGGCTTCGGTGGTCGTCATCTCGCGCACGGCGAAGACGCGCTTGGAGGATTCGGTGACGGCCTTTTCCACGCCGCCTTCGCGCACCGCAAAACGGGCGACGAAATCCTGATAATTCGGCCCGTCGCGCATGCCGGTTTCGAGCAGAACGAGATCCATCCCCGCGACCTCGAAGCTCTCGCCCGGACGCATCATGTCGATGCGCTCGACATTCCAGGACGTCGCGGCGGTGACGCCGAGCAGCATGATGCCGAGCCCGCAATGGGCAAAGGCCGCGCCCCAGGTCGAGCGCGGCAGACCGGTAAGACGCTTGAGACCTTCGCCCGGCGGAACCCGGAGCAGGCGCGCACGCTCCACGATCTCGGCAAAGGCGCCGATGATGACGAAGGCGGATAGCGCGACGCAGAACGGCGCCAGTATGGACGTGAAACCCTCGATGTAGAGCGTGACCGCCCAAGCGATCAGGGCAAATCCGGCAGCGATCCAGAGCCGCTGGGCGGCCCAGAAAAGATTGCCGCGTTTCCACGACAGCAACGGGCCGAACGGCACCGCAATGAGAAGCGCCAGAGCCAGCGGCCCGAACGTCGCGTTGAAATAGGGCGCACCGACCGAGATCTTGCCGCCGGTGACGGCTTCCAGCGCCAAAGGATAGAGCGTGCCGACAAAGACCGTGGCGGTTGCCGTCGTCAGCAGGAGATTGTTGAGCACGAGCGCGCCCTCGCGCGAGACGGGCGCGAACAACCCGCCCTGCCGCAGCGTCCCCGAGCGCAGGCCGAACAACGCGAGCGAACCGCCGACGAAGACCGCCAGAATGATGAGAATGAACAGGCCGCGAGTCGGATCGACAGCGAAGGAATGAACCGATGTCAGCACGCCCGAGCGCACAAGGAAGGTGCCGAGCAGCGACAGCGAAAAGGCGAGGATGGCGAGCAGCACCGTCCACACTTTCAGCGCCGCGCGTTTTTCCATGACAACGGCCGAATGCAAAAGCGCGGTTCCCGCAATCCACGGCATCAGGCTCGCATTCTCGACCGGATCCCAGAACCAGAACCCGCCCCAGCCAAGCTCGTAATAGGCCCAGTAAGACCCCATCGCGATGCCGAGCGTCAGGAACAGCCAGGCCGCGAGCGTCCACGGGCGCACCCAGCGCGCCCAGGCGGCGTCAATACGCCCCTCGATCAGCGCGGCGATGGCGAAGGCAAAAGCGATGGAGAAGCCGACATAGCCGAGATAGAGCATCGGCGGGTGGATCGCGAGGCCGATATCCTGCAGCAGCGGATTGAGATCGCGGCCCTCGAGCGGGGCCGGATCGACGCGCGTGAATGGATTTGATGCGGCGAGAAGATAAAGGAGAAAAGCCGTACTGACCCAGCCCTGCACCGCCAGCACATTGGCGCGCAGGCGCGCGGGCAGGTTCGAGCCGAACAAGGCCACCGCGCCGCCGAACAGAACGAGGATGAGAACCCAGAGGAGCATCGACCCCTCATGGTTTCCCCACACACCCGAGACTTTGTAGATCATCGGCTTTGCCGAGTGCGAATTCTCGACGACGTTCAGCAGCGAAAAATCGGATGTGACATAGGCGAAAGTCAGCGCCGCGAAGGCGAGCGCGACGAAAATGAACTGGCCGAAGGCGGTCCCGTCGGCAACGCCCATCAGAACCGCATCGCCGCGCCGCGCACCCCAGAGCGGGACCGTGCTCTGGATGAGCGCCAGAGCCAGCGCCAGAACGAGTGCGTAATGACCGGCTTCGGCAATCACTTCGTATCGCCCTTCCACGTGCCCTGCTGCTTGAGGGCATCGGCCACTTCCTTCGGCATGTAGGTTTCGTCGTGCTTGGCGAGCACGATGTCGGCTGTAAAGACGCCGTCGGCACCAAGACGGCCCTCCGCGACGACCCCCTGCCCCTCGCGGAACAGATCCGGCAGAAGGCCCGCGAACGTGACGGGGATTTTGTGTGCGCCGTCCGAGACTTCGAAGCGGACATTGGAGCCGTTTCGAGACACGCTTCCGGTCTCGACGAGACCGCCGAGACGAAGACGCCGGTCCGGCGAGGGCGGCGTCTGGACGAGTTCGGTCGGCGCGCTGAAGAAGACGATCGTGTCGTTCAGCGCGGACAGGACAAGACCGGCCGAGGCGGCAAGCACCGTGCCGGCGACAGCGATCAGAGCAAGACGACGTCCTTTGCGGGTCACGCCGGTTTATCCTCCACACCGAGAGCCAGAAGAAGATCGCCAATGCGCCGCAGCGCGTCGGGATTGCCCGCAAAGGCCGTGCGCGCCTTTTCGGCCGCGGCCTTCGCTCGGTCCTCTTCGCCGAACATGCTCCACGCCCGGATGAGGCGAAGCTGCCCTCCGAGATCGCCCGGCTCGGCGTTCAACCGCGCTTCGAGGCCTTCGACCATGCCGCGGATCGTCGCGAGACGCTGATCGGGCGTCACATTTTCGAGAGCCTTGGGATCGACGGCCGGGGCCCGGCCCTCCTCGCCCAGCGACACCGCCGCCAAGGCCTCGCGCACCATGCCGAGATAGGGTGCGTCGGGCGATGCCCGCTGCAGCAGTTTGCGGTAGATCTCCGCCGCCGCCGCCGGATCGCCTTCCTGCTCGGCCGCACGCGCGAGATAGAAATGCGCCCGGGGCGCGTTCGGGTCGAGTGCCACGGACCGCTGGAACGCGGCCTGCGCCTCCGGGGACACTGTGCCCTTGGCGAAAATGGTCAGGGCTTCGCCGTGGCCGGCCTCGCGCTCGGCGGTCGAGCCGAGAAGGCGGATGGCGTTTTCATAGGCTTTCGCGGCCTTGTCCGGCTGGCCGGTCCGCAGATAGACCGGGGCGATGACCTCCCAGCCCTGCCCGTCGTCCGGCCGTCTGGCGAGTTCCGATTCGACGCGGGAGACGAGCGCGGCGAGTTCCCGGTCCTGCCGTGCCTCCTCGCGGGAGGCCAGCGGCAGATCCGGCAGGTCCGGCCGGCCCAGTCCGCTGTAAACGAGGCCTGCCGCAATCGGCAGAACGACAAGCGCCAGAACCGCCACCGCGCGGCGGCGAGAGCCCGAATTTCCCGCGTTTGCAACACTTTCGCCGGATGCGGAAGCGGCCAGAAGGCGGCGGGCGACCTCGGTGCGCGCGGCTTCCGCCTCGGCCGAATCGATCCGACCCTCCGCGCGGTCGCGCTCAATCTCGGCCAGTTGGTCGCGATAAACGGCCTCTTCCCCGCCGTCGCGCAGATGCGGGCGGCGCGCGAGCGGCACCAGAACGGCCAGAACGGCCAGAACCGTCATGGCGAGCAGAACAAGAACGAACAACATCATGCGCGCGTCATCTAGCACTCGTCATTGGCCGTGGCGACACTGTCTGTGGTCACGGGTGCCGGTCCTCTTTCACGCCGCGGGCGGTATCGCTAGGGTCGTTTCTCACGACTGCTGACGATTCACACCCAATCAGGCCTCCCATTGCCGCCGCGACGACCGACCCGCCGCTACACCCTGACATCGCTCCTGAAAGAAGCGCGGCGGCAGCATCGCGGCTGGGAACCGGCCTGGCCGAAGGCCGAACCGAAAGCCTCCTACGAAATCGTGATCGCAGGCGGCGGCGGGCATGGACTGGCCACGGCCTACTACCTCGCGAAGCTTCACGGCATCCGCAACATAGCGGTCGTCGAGAAAGGCTGGCTCGGTGGCGGAAATGCGGCGCGCAACACCGCCATCATCCGCTCGGACTATCTCAGGCCCGAAAGCATGGCGCTTTACCGCCTCTCCCATTCCCTGTTCGAGCATCTGTCGACCGAACTCGACTTCAACGTCATGTATTCGCCGCGCGGCCTCGTGGAACTGGCCTATACGCGCCAGCACATGGAATTGCTGGCGCGCACCGCCGACGCCAACACCCATTACGGTATCAAAAGCTGGATGATCCCGCCCGACGAGGTGAGGAAGCTGCTGCCGCTGCTCGATGACGGGCCGCACAAGCGCTATCCGCTGTTCGGGGCGCTGTGGCAGCCGCGCGGCGGCATCGCCCGGCACGATGCCGTGATCTGGGCCTATGCGCGCATGGCCGCGCAGCTCGGCATCGACATCATCGAGAATTGCGAGATCGAGCGGATCGAGACGATCGGCGGGCGCATCTCGGGCGTGCGCACTTCGCGCGGCACGATTTCAGCGGGGACGGTGCTTGTGGCCACCGCGGCGGACACGCCGGCTTTGCTTGCGTCGCTCGGCATCAACCTGCCCATCGAGCCGGTGGCGCTGCAGGCTTTCGTGTCCGAACCGCTGAAACCGGCGCTCGATGTGGTGGCCATTGCGGGCGAGGTCGAGGGCTATATCAGCCAGTCCGACAAGGGCGAGCTTGTGATCGGCGGCGCGACGGACAAAGCGCCCGGCTACTCGCGGCGCGGCGCGTTTGCGAGCATCGAGGACACGGCCGCCAGCATGCTGGAGCTTTTCCCCTCCCTGTCGCGCGTGCGCATGATGCGGCACTGGGCGGGCACGGTGGACATCACGCCCGATCGCTCGCCCATCATCGGCGCTTTGGGCCTGCAGGGGCTTTTCGTCAATTGCGGCTGGGGCACCGGCGGCTTCAAGGCCATTCCCGGCTCGGGCTACGGCACCGCCAGCCTCATCGCGGGCGGCAAGGCGGCGCATGTGGTCGCGCCGTTCGGCCTCGACCGCTTCCGGCAGGGCCGCCTCATCGACGAAAGCGCGGCTTCGGCCGTGGCCCACTGAGACCGCCATGCTGCTCATCACCTGCCCCGTCTGCGCCGTCACCGCCGAGGAAACCGAATTTTCGTGCGGCGGGCTCCATGTCCAGCCGGGGGAGACACGTCGTTACGCGCGCGGCGTCGTGCGCGAATACTGGCTGTGCGCGGCCGGCTGCGGAAGCTGGTTCGGCCTTGCCCGCCACAGCGTGAACCAGCGCATTCTGGGAAGCTGGACCATGGGCAAGGAACCGCCCCTCTTTCCGGGTGAGACGGCATGACCTCGTCCCGCATTCCCAAGGACAAGGACCCGCGGTTCGGCCGCCTGATCGACCGCGACGCGCCGCTCGCCTTCACCTTCAACGGGAAGAAGCTGAAAGGCTTTGCGGGAGACACATTGGCGAGCGCGCTTCTGGCGAACGGCGTGCGCACGCTCGCGCGCAGCGTCAAATATCACCGCCCGCGCGGCATCATGAGCGTGGGTGCGGACGATCCGAACGCCATCGTGCAGACCGGCACGGGCGATCTGCGCACGCCAAACCAGAACGCGACGCGCATCCCGCTCGAAGCGGGGCTTGCCGTGGCGAGCCAGAACGCCTGGCCGTCCCTCGGCTTCGACGCCGGCGCCCTGCTCGAGCGCGCCCGCCCGCTCATGCCGCCGGGCTTTCAATACAAGGCGTTCAAGCGCCCGCTGAAGGCCTGGCGCGCCTATGAGAAGGCGATCCGCAAGATCGCCGGTTATGGCACCGCGCCCGACAAACCCGACCCCGACCGCTACGAGCATGTGAACGCCCATGCCGACGTGCTGATCGTCGGCGGCGGCATTGCGGGCCTTGCAGCCGCCGAAGCTGCCGCGTCCGAGGGCCTCAAGGTTTTCCTCGCGGAGGCCGCCCCGCGGCTCGGCGGCATCGCGGACGCCTATGAAGGGCGTATTGACGGAATGCCGGTTCTCGACTGGGTCCGCCGCACGGCAGCGAAGCTGGCGGCGGCGGAGAACGTGCATCTTCTCGTCCACGCCGAAGTGTCCGGTCTTTACGATCACGGTCTTGCGGTGATCGTCGAGAACGTCACGCCGGACACGCGACCGGAAGAGGCCGGCAACATGCCGCGCCAGAGGCTCTGGAAGCTGCGCGCGAAGGCCGTGGTGCTGGCAACGGGCGCGTTCGAGAAGCCGCTGGTTTTCCCCGAGAACGACCGGCCCGGCATCATGCTCGCGACCTCGGCGCGGCTTTATCTGCGCCGATACGGCGTCGTGCCGGGGCAGAAAATCGTTATCGCGACATCGAGCGATGAAGGCTATCGCACCGCAACGGACCTCGCGGCGGCCGGTGCGGACATTTCGCGCATCGTGGATCTGCGCATTGCGCCGGACGGCGCGCTGTTTCACATGGTCAAATCCGGCGGCCAGTCGATCTCGGTGGCCTCGGCTCCCGTGTCGACACGCGGCAAGGGCACGCGCGGTATCACCGACGTCACCATCGCCAACCGCCTGACCGTGGACGGCCCGGCGCTCCGCTCCGTCATGTCCTGCGACACGCTTCTGGTGTCGGGCGGATGGGCACCGGCGCCCATGCTCGCCGGACATCTCGGCGCGCGCCTGAGTTTCGACCGCGAGCTCGGCGCCTTCCGTCCCGGCGATGTGCCGAAAGGCCTCATCGTCGCCGGAGCCGCCAACGGAAAATTCGATCTGGCGCTTGCCGTCGGGGACGGCTGGCGCGGCGGTGTCGAGGCGGCCCGGCACATCCTCGGCGCCGCCGCACGGGAGGCCGGATTTTCGGCCGCGGTCGAGGCCACGCAGGACGATCCCGCCGAAGCCATCGGCTCCCTGCCCGACATCTCCACCCCGGAGGAGCGCCTGCGCGCCTTCGTCGATGTGCAGACGGACACGACGGTCGGCGACATGGAAATCGCGGTCCGCGAAGGCTATGGCGCGCCCGAACATCTCAAACGCTACACCGGGCTCGGCCTCGGCACCGATCAGGGCAAAAGCTCGGTGGCGAATGCCGCCGCCATCCTGCCGCGACTTGGCGGCACGGCGGCCGACAGTTCCGCGCACACGACCTTCCGCCCGCCCTGGACGCCCATTGCGTTCGGCGCGATTGCGGGCGCAAGGCGCGGGCCGCTGTTTCGGCCCGTACGCACGACGCCGCTGACCCATCTTTTCGGGGATGCGATCCTCGAGCCGCTCGGTCTGTGGCGGCTTCCCGCGGCCTTCCCGCAGCCCGGCGAAACGCGCGAAAACGCCATCCGCCGCGAAGTGCGCACCGTCCGGGGCGGCATCGGCATTTTCGATGCCAGCGCGGGTGCGAAGATCCTCGTGTCCGGCACCGGCGCGGGCGAGTTTCTGGACCGGATGAGCGCGACGGATGTCGGCGACACGCCGATCGGCACGTCGCGCTATGCGCTGTTTTTGAACGAGGAAGGGTTCGTCATCGAGGACGGCATCGTCGCGCGCCTGCGCGAGGATCGCTTTCTCGTTTCGACGGGCGTCGGCCGGGCCGCCTCGCTGTCCGGATGGTTCGAGCGCTGGCACCAGACCCTGCTGCGCGATCTCGACGTCTTCATCGTGGACGAGACGGAACGTTGGGCGCAGATCCTGCTGGCCGGGCCGCAGGTGCCCGAGCTTCTCTCGCGCATTCCCGGCGACATCGACATATCGAGCTTTACGGTGGATTCGTTTGCGGAAGGCGATGTGAACGGCGCTCCGGCGCGCGCGCTCGCGAGCCGCTACACGGCCGGGGCGGAAGTCGAGCTGTCCATACCGGCGGGCAATGCTCCCGCCTTCTGGAACTTCCTCCTCGAGGCCGGGCGCGACATCGGCGTCGCGCGCTTCGGCATGGACGCCATGCAGCGGCTGCGTCTCGAAGCCGGAGCGTTCGATCTCGACCGCGAGACCGATGGCACCGTGACGCCTTACGATCTCGGCCTTGGCGATCTCGTCTCGTCCGAGAGCGATTTCATCGGGCGTTCCGGGCTTGAACGACCCGCGCTGACGCGTCCCAACCGCCGTCATCTCGTCGGCGTCCTGCTCGATGACAAGATGCTGACCCCACCTCCGGGCAGCCATCTCATCCTTGATCCGGAGGAGCCGACGCCGCGCCGCGTCGTCGGTCACATCACGACGTCGGGCTATTCACCGACCTTGCGACGCTCGCTCGCGCTGGCGCTTGTTTCGGCGGGCGAGAAGCATCTCGGCGACCGCGTGTTCGTCATGATGACGGGCGACGCGCACGGCGCCGAGATCACGGTGACCGACTTTCTGGGAACTGTGGGAGACGATGCATGAGCACGTCCGTCTGGACGGAGAGCCTTCTGGCGCCACGCTCGCTTGCAACGCGCGAGACGACCGCCGTCGCCGCCATCGAAGATCCGGGCGTGATCGATCTGCATCTGGCGGTCAACGATCTCTACGTGCAGCGGCGCTGCGAAAAGATCCTCGGCGGCAAGCTGCCGATGAAGCCCTGGGCCAGCCTTGTCGCCGAGGACCGCCGAATTGTCTGGACGCGCCCGTGGCGCTGGCAGGTCATCGCACCGCGCGAGGGCGTGGACGCACTCCTGGAAGAGCTGCGGCAGTCCATTGCCGCCTCGATCGCGGCGGACCTGACGGGCGCGTTCGCGGCCCTGCGGGTTGCGGGGGCGAACTCAAACGAGGTGCTGGCGCGGGTGTGCGCGCTCGATCTTGCGCCAGTGGAGCCTGGCTTTGCACGCGGCACCTCGATCGCCGGCGTGCGCTGCCTGCTGATCCGTGAGGAAAGCTCGGTGCCGTCCTGGCAGGTGCTCGCGCCGCGCTCCTACGGCGTGCATGTCTCGGCATCTTTGGTCGAGGCGATACGCACGCCCGGGCGCCTTGCTTTGTTCGGAACGGCGTCCCCGCCGCCCGTCTGACGATCGGGCTTTGAAGATCAGGCCGAACGCTGCTGTGCCGGCTGGCTCGCCACCTCGACCGCCTTCGACATCAGCGACGCATATTCGGACCCGAAGATCTTCGCCGACACGGTGACGATGCTCGAAAGGCGGCTTTTCAAAGCGGGTTTTGCGCTTTCATCGGCGGCGCGCAGACGTTCGATAAGCGGCGGCGTTCCGGTGTCGAGCAGTTCGCGCACCTCGCTGAAAATGCGGCTGCTGAGGGCGTTCATCGCGATTTCCTCGGCGTAGGAACGCGCGATCAGCAGAAGATCGAGATCGGCGACGAGGCGGTCGATCTCGTGCTGCTCGAAATTGCGTTCCTGCGCGCGCGGGCGCACCAGACGCCGGACTCGGGGCGACAGATCCTGAAGATCGGCGCGCACACTGTCCGCGATCTCGCGCTTCAGCCCGGCAAGCCTCTTGGCATGGTGCCCATCCGACAGGAGATCGACTTCCGTGCCGAGCGCGCGGGTCGCCGCGCCGAACCCCCGCACCGCCTGCAGGATCTGGCCGCGGTCCGCGCTCGAGGAAACGGCTTTCGCCCGGATCTGCTCGCGCTCGGCCTCGGCCAGCGCCAGATCGAGAATGCAGACAAAGGGAGTTTCGAGGATGCGCGCGGCATCGGTCGTCTCGCAGGCGACGGCGGCAAGGCGTGCGAAGGTCTGGGGGGTGGGGAGCTTCTTGCGCACCAGAACGAGCGCGAACGGAAGAAGCTCCGGATGCTTGGCGGCGATGGGATCGAGACGCGTTTTCAGCGTCTTCAGCGTCTCGTCCATGTTCGGGCCGGTCGCGCCCGAAATGGGTCCGCTCGTCTCGGCGGCGAACTTGGCGAGCACGAAACGCCGCTTGAGGATGACGGCGGTGTCTTCGAGATCGGCGCCGGCATTGTTGCCGCCGATCCTCCCCACCAGCCGATTGCGCGCCTTGTCGCCGTTCGCGGCGGCAAGCGCCTCTTCGAGGTGGCGGGAGAGCTTGTCCTGCGCCTGATCGATTGCGGTGTCCTGAGCCGCCTTGTCCGCCGTTCGTGCAAGCTGTTCGTCCAGCTCACGCACGATGTCGGGCGCGCCATCCGTCGCCAGCCATTTCGGCAGACGCTCGCGGAAGGTGTGACCGATCAGACCCGTCGTCTTTGTCTTGACGTCGATGGGCAGCACGAACGGATCGAGCGGCGCCAGCAGCAGCTCCTCCGCCCGCAAGGTCTGCGGAAGTTCGCCCAGCGCGCGCTGCGCGGCCATCAAAGGTTCGAGAATGATCGTGCGGTAGGGAATTTCGGCGCCGGATTCGCTGTGCAGGGCCGCGCTCAGCCGTGTCCTCGCCCCGGCCGGAAGATCGAGGAAGAAGGCCGTCAGTTTCTCATATTCAAGGCTGCCCGCCATGGCGTCGCCGATTGCACCCGCGAATGTCCAGCTTCGGTCTTAACAGGCACGTGCTTAACGGCAGGTTGCAAAAAGGGGGCTCGCGGCCCCCTTTCACGCATCAGACGGGAATCCAGCGCCCGTCGGACTGGCGGCACGCGACGCTGCGTGCGGTTTCCGGACGGCCGTCGATATAGACCGTATGGGCAAATTCGCGGCAGCGCGCATAACCCGGCCGCTCATAGTCCGGCCCCGGAGTGACGGTGCCGTAATATTCGCGCGAACGCCACGCAACCGGAGCGCCGGGCGCCCCGCTCTCAAGCGCGCGATATTCCGCCGCGATGGCTTCGCGGCGCGCCTGCTCGTCCAGGCTGCGGCCGACCGCATTGCCGAGCATGCCGCCCGCCACCGCGCCGACGAGACCGCCCGCAAGACGGCTTCCGCTGCTGTTGCCGATGCTGGAGCCGATCAGGCCACCCGCCACCGCGCCCGCAACCGTGCCGACGCCCTCGCGCGGCCCTGTCTCGCCTGTCGTCTGCGTACACGCCGCGGCAACGCCCGCGACCAAGGCCACCGCAATCACTTTCTTGAAGATCATCGAAACCCCTCAGGCCGGACCGTGCAAAGCCCCAAACATCGTCCGTTTCCCCGTTCACCGGCGATAGTTTCCGATTTGGGCGAAACTCTGTCAGAGCGCGGCGGGAAGATGCAGTTCGGCCCGCAAACCGCCCGATGGCGACGCCCCGAGCACAAAGCTTCCCCCGTAGAGAGCCGACAGGTCCGCCACAATCGCGAGGCCGAGGCCGGAGCCTGGTTTGCTCTCATCGAGACGGCGCCCGCGCCGCACCGCAGCTTCGCGCTGCTGCACGGTCAGACCCGGCCCGTCATCATCGACAACGACGCGCATCCGCGCCGCACCGCCACCGCCCGGGTCCGGCACCTTCGACGCGGCAACAGACACCCGGCCTTCCGCCCATTTGCAGGCATTGTCGAGAAGATTGCCGACCATCTCCTCGAAATCCTGCTTTTCGCCGCGAAAAGAGACGCTCTCGCACGACAGATCGATCACGAGATCGCGGTCCTGATGGACCTTGTTCATCGCCCGCACCAGGGCTTCGAGCGCCGGGCGCACCTCCGTCACCGCGCCGACCAGCGCAATTCCGGCGCTGACGCGCGCGCGGTCCAGATGATGGTCGATCTGATGGCGCATGATCGCGGCCTGCTCGGCGACTTTCGCGCCCATCGGGTCCGCCGTGGCATTGGCTTCGTTGACGATGACCGAAAGCGGCGTTTTCAGCGCATGCGCCAGATTGCCCGCCTGGGTGCGCGCGCGGGCGACCATTTCGCGGTTGGAATCCATCAGATCGTTCAGCTCGCGCCCAAGCGAGGCGATCTCGGTCGGCACGCGGCCTTCGATCTTTTCGCGCCGCCCCGCGCGGATGTCGGCAATCTGCTGCGAGATCGTCTTCAGCGGTCGGAGGCCGAATGCGACCTGCAATCCGGCCGTCGCGACAAGGCCAAGGCCAAGCAGGAAGAAGGTGATGGCGAGATCGGAATTGAAGGCGCTCGTTTCGGCGGTGATCTCGCCCGATTCGGCCGCAACGGCCACGATGTAGCGCGCGTCTCCGATCTGGATGACGCGCTCGACCTGCCGCAATTGCTCATTGTCCGGCCCCGTCACATAGGCATCGCGGGTGGCGGCCTCGTCCTTGTCGGGATCTGAATCGATGAGGAAAGGCAGATTGCGATCGAACAGCGAAGGCGATGAGCGTGACACATTCTCGTTGCCGCCGTCGCGGCGGCCGATCTGCCAGTACCACCCGGACAGAGGCAGCTCGAAGCGCGGCTCGCCGACCTTGAAATCCACCTGGTCGATGTCGGCGGTGTTGGCGAGATCGCCCACCAGCGCCTTCAGATAGACATGGAGTCGCTGGTCGAAGCCGCGTTCGACGAGCGACTGGTAATAGGACGACAGCGCAAAGCCCGCGATCGTCAGCACGATGGCGCTCCACAGAGCCGCCGAAAAAAGCAGGCGCGAGGCGAGCGAAGTTGCCGCCAAGTCAGGCCTCCTGGCCGGGCGGCATCACCACATAGCCGAGACCGCGCACGGTCTGGATGAGATCGACGCCGAGCTTTCGGCGGATGCGCCCGACAAACACTTCGACGGTGTTGGAATCGCGGTCGAAGTCCTGGTCGTACAGATGCTCGACAAGTTCGGTGCGCGACACGACGCGCCCCTGATGGTGCATCAGATACGAGAGAAGCCGGTATTCGTGCGACGTCATCTTGATCGGATTGCCGTCGACCGAGACGCGCCCGTTGCGGGTGTCGAGCCGCACGAGGCCGCAGGCAAGTTCGCTCGTCGCATGACCCGCCGCGCGGCGCACGAGCGCCCGCAGACGCGCCAGCACTTCCTCGACATGAAAGGGCTTGGGCACATAATCGTCCGCACCGGCGTCGAAGCCCTGCACCTTGTCCGACCAGCGGTCGCGCGCCGTCAGCAGCAGAACCGGGAAGGTGCGCCCGTTCTTGCGCCAGTCTTCGAGCACGCGAAGCCCGTCCATCTTCGGCAGGCCGATGTCGAGAACCACCACGTCATAGGGTTCGGAACTGCCGAGAAAATGCCCCTCCTCCCCGTCGAGAGCGGTGTCGACCGCATAGCCGGCATCGGTCAGCGCCGTGCGGAGCTGACGGTTCAGATCGGGATCGTCTTCAACGACAAGGGCTCGCATTACCGCACACTGAGAAGCTGGCCATTTCTGGCGTCGAGGGTGACATTCGCAACTTTGCCCGACGTGCCGAGCACGGTGACGACATACACGGTCCGGCCATCCCGTGCACACAGTGCGGCGTTGATCATTTCGCCCTTGGCCGCCTCCTCGGCGGTGCGGCGAAGTTCGCGCAGCGGCATGACGAGCCCCGCGCGCACCTGCGAAATGGCATCGCGGCGGCTGACACAGCCCTCGAGAGAGGTGGACGAGGCGGGACCGCCCGACCGGGCAGCGGCGGGGGGAGCCGCGACCGGCGCCTGCGCGGCGACCGGCACGGCAGAAAAGGCCGCGAAGGCGGCGAACGCCAATCCGGCGATCCTGACAACTGATCCTGACATGAAGGGAGCATAACCCGAATTGGCTGAACTCTATCTGAACAAGTTCCCGCCGTGGATTTATCAATTCCTGCAGAGGCTTGCCCACGCGGCATTGTGTTCGCGGTTCTGCCGCTGGCTGTCCGGCGTGTCCTGCCGCGAATAGGCGATGGGGCGAAAGGCGCGGCAGGCAACACCCGCATCAGTCCCGCCGGAAACCGTCATCCGCGCGCAGCCCGTCAGCAGAATCATCGCGGATGCGAGCGCGCAGGCGCGCCTCATCCGCCGTGCGGATCGCATGTTCATTGTCCGATTTCTGGTCGAGAACGGCCTCGAGGCGTCCCGCTTCCCTCTCGCGCCGGGATCGGAAAAACGCGATGAGGGAAGCAAGCAGCCTCAGAAGCTCAAGAAAGATCGCGGCCCACGTCATATGGCCGCGTCACAGAATTGTTTTGCGATTCTCGACGGCGATCCACCAGACGAAGGCCGCGATCGAGACGAGCCCGGACAGAGCTGCCTGGAAGAGCTCGCCGTCGGCAACGCCCTGTCCGAGGAAAAATCCCCCCAGCGCGTAGGCGACGATGCGGACAAGCTGGGAAATGGTTTCGAAAGACATGTTCTAGTTCTCCAGTGTGAAAGGGGATGCGGCGGATGCCGCGGCCATTGCGCGGGCCGTGCGCTCGGTCTCGCGGACGCGGCGCGTCCAGCCACGGCCGAACACGGCGAACGTCCGGAGGCGTTCGAGGAAGGAAAGCCGTGCGCGGCAACAGGCATGGATCAGCGCCAGCGGATCGTGCCGTGCGGCACACCCGAGCGTGCGCGGTCCCATCTGCCCGTCGGCCGTCACGCCGAGGATCTTCTGAAGCGTACGCACAGCGCGGGACGGCCCGGAATTCACCGCATGATCGAAGATGCAAAGATCGACACCCGCCGCCAGTGCATCGCCGCAGACCGCATTCCAGTAGAGCGCGCGGTAGATCGCCGAAGCCTCCGTACGGCTCAGCGCCCTCACCTCGGCCCGGCTCACCGCCCGTCTGCGCCAGCGCGCGAGTGTTGCGCGCGTGACGCCGAGATTGGTCGCTCCTCCGGGATCGGCCGGATGGTCGGCATAGCCGCCCTCATGGCGCAGGACAGCATCCAGCGCCGCCGCGAAATTCGCAGCCGCCATCGTCAGACATCCTTTTTTTGAAGTTGGTCGTCAGGCCGCAGAGGCGCGGCGTTCAGGAATATCCGCCGGGGGAGGTCGCAATCCCGTCGGCGTTTCCGGGGAGGTAGGTCGCGCTCGCCCCGAGAGTCTCGATCCATCCGCCCTTTTCCGCGATGTAGCGGACGCCTGTCGCGGCACCGGAATAGCTGTTGCTGTTGAGGCGCGCCGTCGCGTTCGTGCTGACATTGCAGAACGCCGTCGAAAAGGACGGCTCACCCGCCAGAGTGACCGAGTTCGACCGGGTCTCGACATACGCGCCCGTGTCCGAGCACAGGATGTGCTGCTGTGCGCCGCCGACGATCGAATAAGCGCCGTTCGCGCATTCGATCAGACCCCCGCGTGCGGACAGATGCGCGCGGGCGCAGGTGCCGAAGCGGATGTTGTCGAAAGCGATGACACTCCCGGCCACCGCCTGCAGGCAATGCCCAAGCGTCGTGGTCCGAAGCTCCATGTCCAGCACGCGCACGCGCGCTCCGGCGGCCGTCACGAAACAGGACGCCGATGTCGTCGAAACGATCACATTGCCCGGCGCGGCGGCATTTCCCTTGATGACGAAATCGGGAATATTGGCCTGGCCGACCGTCACGGGAACGACACCGCCGGCCGTGTAGGTTCCGTCGCCAAGCTGGACGGTGACAGCGTGCCCATTGAAATCGATCGTCGCGGCGGCGTTCAGCGCCTTCTGGATCGTCTGAAAGGCACGCCCCGCGGAATTCTCACGCCCGTCGTTCAGGTCGCTGCCGTCCGTGCGCACATAATAAATGCGGTTCTCCGTCAGCGCTTCGCGCACGCCGCCCTGCGGAAAGAGCGCGCGTCCCGTCGTGCGGTCGATGCGCAGCGCCTCGTGCCAGAGCGTCCCGTCGGCCGACACCTTGAACAGAAAATCCTCGTCCCCGATCAGCCCCATCTCGGCGCGGCCGCCGAATGCGGATTGGAACAGCAGCGACAGCACATTGGCGCTGGCCTGCTTGTTCATCACATAGCGCAGATCGCCAGTGCCCTCGTCATCGGTCTCGCGCGCGGTCCAGAGCGCCGCGTTCAGCTTGGCCGTGAAGGGGTTGGTCTCGTCGGCTTCCGCACCGATTCCGAGCAGAGGAATGTTCTGGAAGTCGCCGCCACCGCCACCGCCGCCTTCTCCGGACGAGAAGACCACCCAGTTTCCGTCCGTAAAGACGACCAGCTCATTCGCCGCCGCATCCCAGCAGAGCCAGCCTTCGCGCGGCATCAGAAACTGCCAGCCGCCGTCGAAGCTCGCGATCTTTCGCGCCTGTCCCGCCCACATTCCGGTGGCGGCGGTGCCCACGATGTAGCGGTCGCCCTCTTCCGGCCCCTCCGGTGGTGTGGAAAGCCGTCCCAGCACGGACAGATGGATCAGCGCGTCGAGCTGCGCGAGCGCTTCGTTCACCGGCACATGTTTTTGCGCCTGCCCGGCCGCGATCAGCGGGAGGCCGAAGCGTGGTGTCGTTTCAGACATTCAGATTGATCTCCGTGAAGCGGCCCGGCCCGACGCTTGCCGAAACCTGCGCGACGCGCAGGGAAAGGCTCGTCTGCGCCGTGCCGAAATCCGCGATTTCGTCATCGCTCGCGTAGAGGAAAGACGGCGCATTCGTCTGCACGCTGCGGACAATTTCCGCGCCCGCCAGAATGTCGAGCCGATAAAGTTCGGCGGTTTCGGACATCGGTATCTCGACGACGTCCCAGGCATCCGCATTGATGCGGTCCCGGCGGATCCAGCCAATGGCAATGCCAGCATCGGTTCTGGCGGCGTGCACATGAACGGGCGCCAGTGGACGCAGCGCCGTGTCGCCGGGCTGCGCGGTGAAGGAGACCGCCAAGGCATCGGCGTGGTCGCGGTTTGCGGCCGAGACACGCCAATCCACTGGGCGGGACAGAGCGTCGAGCCCGCGCACCAGCTGCATGAGCGCGCTGTCGAGCAGAACGAACGCACTGCCCGCGGGTTTGGTCATCCGTGCATGCGCCTCGGTGCCGTATTGACCGCGCAGGAAATGCGACAGGCGATAGATCGACGGCGCGACAAGATCGGCCCGGCCGAACTGAAGGACTTCCCAGCCCTGCTCCGCGCTGCCGATCGCGCAGGCATTCGCCCCGGCGAAAAGGCGCTCATTGCTGGCACCGCTGAGCTCGCCGCGCGCGATGCGGACATCGACCGTCGAACCGCGATCGAAACGCCAGGACAGGCCGGGAGCAAGCACGTCCAGCGTTTCACCCATCAAGGCCGGCCGATCGATCCGCACGGCAGGCTCAAAGGAGCCGCCCGCGCCCCGCCACGCCACATAGCCGCCAACCCACGGTTTCGCGGACACCGCAAGGCGCGACAAAACGACGGGATCGCCATCGGGCACCGGAAGATCGAGAACGACGACATCGGGCGTTCCGGCAATGTCCGGGAGCGCCACGGGAGGCCGCGAGGACACAGGTTTGGGCGCGTCCAGCACAGCGGGCGCGATCGCCCGTGCCGAAACGCGCCGAACCGCCCCGTCCTCGATTTCCGTGATCTCGAACAGTCTGGACATTCCGCGAATGTCGAGCGCAACGACATCGGCTGCCTCAAGCGCGATCCTGTCCGGCGGCAGGCAGAAGCGCACCGTGTCGCGCCCGACCCTGATGTCCTGAAGCGTGATTTCCGCGCGCCTTTGCATGTCCGCGAAGGCCGCTGTGATGGCGGTGTCCATAGTCGCAATGCCGCGCATCCCCTCCGCGGGAAGGCGTGCGGCCGCGATCTTCGGTTGAAAGTCCGCCTGAACATCGCTGAAGGAAATCGCGACTTCGCCCGGGCTCTCGCTGTCCTGCCCGCGAATATAGGTCGGCTCGGCGGCGCCGTTCTCTTCCGCCAGGTCTGCGATCGTCAGCACGGCCGGATCGCCTTGCCCGCGCATCGACAGAACGATCCTCCCGTCGCTCTCGCAGGCCGAGAACCCGTATAGATCGGCCAATGGCTCGATCGCATCGCGCACGGAGCACGGGCGATCCACCGCATAGCCGTCGAGACTTCCGGTCAGGCCCTGCGTGCCGGTGTCAGCCAGCCCGGCCTCGTCGAAAATGCGGGCCGTCAGTTCCGGCAAAGGCATCTGGCCCAGCCGGCCGTTCAGCCAATGCCCGGTCTCGTGTGCCGCGCCATCGGACCAGACATCGAGCGCCGCCGGAAAGGCGGGATAGGGCCGCGCATCCCATGTCCAGACAGCGGAGCGGTCGGGATCGACCATCGGCCCGTCATAGATGGGCGAGGACGGGTTCGCGGCACTTTCCGCGCCATACACGTCGAGCAGGGTTTCGAGAACCCGCCGCTGGATGAGATCGTCCCGCGCGCCGGAGGAAAACGGCGGCAAAGACGCCGCCGAGGATTTCGGATCGGGAAACATGTTCGGCGCATTCGCGCCCTTGTCGACCGCCGGGCAGCCGATCTCCGTCAGCCAGATCGGCTTGGAGCGCGGCTGCCAAAGCGTCGGCTCCGGCAGTTCGACGCCGCCGACGCGCTCATGATGGGCGTTCTCCCACCACGAGCGCAGATCCTTGGAGCGATAGACCCACGGTTTCCCGAGACCATCGGTGATCGGCACCCGCTCCTGCGCGCGGCGTGCCTCGTCATCGAGATAATACCAGTCCCAAGCCTCCCCGCCCGTGACATTTCCGCCGAGATAACCGGCATCGTAAATACTGTCCGCGACGCTGCGGTCGAGATGCTGCGCTCCGTCGCGCCAGTCGGCGAACGGCGGATAGAAATCGACACCGATCGCGTCCAGATCATCGCTTGCCCACAGCGGATCGAGCGGAAAGCGCACCTCGTTGCCGCCGTCGCGCACATGCGCGCCGCGCTCCGTCCAGTCCGCTGCATAGGTGATCTTCGTCCCCGGCCCCGCAAGCGCGCGCACCTCGGACGCCAGGTGCACGAGTTCCGCCACAGCCGGATAGGCCGCGCCGTCATCGCGCGATTGCGTCAGGTCGCGGAACTCAGATCCGATCACCAGCGCATCGACCCCGCCCCCCGCCTGGCCGAGCGCTGCCATATGCAGCACGAAGCGCCGCCAGCCCCATTCGCTCGGTCCGGAGTAAGACACCGCCTCGCCCGCGACCGCGAAATCCGATGCGGACGCCGTGCCGAAAAACCGCGCGATCTCTTCGCCTGCCGCGGACGTGCCGTCCCCCGCCGCGCGGATCGTTCCGCGCCAGGGATAAGGAGGCTGTGGCGCAAGCCCCGACACCGGGTCAGGCAGGTCGTTGCCCGCCGGAATGTCCATCATCAGGAACGGATAGAGCGTGACGCCGATCCCGCGCTCCTTGATGGCGCGGATGGCACGGATCACACTGCCGTCGGAAGGCGATCCGCCATAGGCCGGGCGTCCCTCATGCAGCGACACGACGCGGGCCGAGGCACGCGACAGCCCCGCGACCGACCATTCCGCCCCGCGCGTCTTCTTGGCCGCGCTGTCCACACGCGGCGCGATTGTACATGCACCCGCGCGCAGATCGTCGCCGAACCAGGCGACGACGAGCGAAATGTGCTTCAGGTTCGGGCACAGCGCGACAAGCTCGTCGAGGCTCGCGATGAAATCGCTCTCGCCTGCATGTGTGTGCCGGTTTTCCGGCACGCTCTCGCCGATGCCGAGCACGCGCTCGACGATCCGCGTGTCATAGGCGAATTCGGACGAGCCGGGGATCATGGTCATCGCGCGGATCTGGCGCTCGAGCTTCCCCACCGGGCGCATCACCTCGACATGAAGCTGCGGCACGCGGTTGCCGAACGCGGCAAGCGGCATGCGCTCGAACACGAGATAGGACAGCCCACGATAGGCCGGTGCATTTTCCGCGCCTTCCTTGGCGACGATCAGCGGATCGGGCTCCTGATCCTCGGCGCCATTGTGCAGACGCAACGTGAAAGCGCCCGCATCCAGTTCCTGCCCGTCGGCCCAGATGCGCCCGATGCGCGCCACGGGGCCTTCGCAAAGGCCGAGCGCCAGATTGGCGAAATAGCTCACATTCTCGGTTGCCGGCCCGCCGCCCCCGCCTTTGCCGCCGCTGCGCGTTGCGCTGCGCACGGCCTCGACGCGCGACGCCCAGATGATCTGGCCGGGAAGCCGCACCCGGCCCCAGGCCCGCGCCACCGGCGTGCCTTCGGTCGAGGCGGTGACGTCCACCGTCCGCAGCGGCGCCGACGCACGGCCGCCGTTGAGGAAGGTCCGGTCGATGGCCGCCCCAGCAAGCCCGCCCAGCGCACGTCCCGCCATGGAGCCGAGCGGGCCGAACACGCTTCCGGCCGCCGCCCCCGCCACCTGAAGTACGAGCGTTGCCATTACGGGGCTCCCGGAAAGCTGAAGCGATAGGCGATCTTACGGCGCCAGAACGGGGTGATCGCGACTTCCGCGACTTCCGCGCCGTCATGGGCGTGGATCATGCGGCCCGGCGCCGTCGCGATGGCCAGATGCTTTGCGGGCACGTGCGGACGCCAGCGGAAGATCAGAAGATCGCCCGCCGCGATCTCCGCGCCGTCGCACGGGCGAAGGTGCCGCCCCGCCGCATCGGCCAAAGTCTCGCGCCCGCCCGCCTCCGCCCAGTCCGGCGCGTAAGGCGGCACCTCCTCCGGAAGTTCGCCATACAGCGCCCGCCACACGCCGAGCACGAGCCCCAGGCAGTCGCAGCCGATGCCCCGTGCGCTTGCCTGATGCCGGTAGGGCGTGCCGATCCAGGCGCGCGCCTCCGCAACGATCTTCTGTCTCATCGGAACAGGCTCCCGCCGTCCATCTCCCCCCCATTGCCAGCATAGGCGAGCGCGCGGTCGGTGCCGGGCATGTGCGGAAAGCCGCGGAAGTTCACCGCATTGGAAAAGCGGTTGCGGCACGCGTCGAAACTCTTGTCGCATCCCGCCGTCACGGTGAAGGCATCGCCCGGTCCCGCCGGTGCGGCCAGTTCCTGCCAGAAGGCAAGCCGCACATACGCACCATCGAGACGGTGATCGCGGATCTGCGACACGCGCCCGGCATTCGGCCCGGACAGCCAGGTCATGGTCCCGCTGCGGAACCAGCCGGCGGAATAATCGCCGATCCCCTCCGCCACGATCTCGAACCGGCTCGCCGCATCGAGCACCGCCCCGTTGCCGCGAAAGGCAGGTCCGCTGACATCGCGCCCGCAGCGGGCATCGCCGAGCTGCGCGTCGCAGAGCGCGGCGTACAGACGGCCCTGCGGCACATCGAGCCGGTGCATCATCGCGCGCAGTTCCGCGACGAAGGCCCCGCCGGTCCGCCGCACCTCGCCGATCTCGCCGACCCGCAGACGCACGCGCTGCTCCGGCTCTCGCCAGTTCAGAAGAAAGGTCTCGACACGCGCGCCGTCCCAGAGGCCGGAGGCAAGATCGGCCTCGTCGAGCCCATCCGAATCGAGCGCGCCCGCGACCTCGCCGCCACCCGTGGCAAAGCTCGCATGGCTCACGGCCTCCGCCGCATCGAGCCCGCTCGCCGCACGGAACACCGTGTCTTCGAATGTGAGATCGCTGTCGTGATCGGTGAACCCCAGCACAATTCCGTCGCGCCGTGTCAGCCGCCAGCAATGGCACAGGGTCGTCGTCTCGCCGGCAAGATGCGCGGCAAGTTCAGGAGACAATGTCCGCATGAGAATCTCCGGCTAGAGCCGCACCTCGATCACCGGCACGCTCGGGATCGCCCCGGCCTCGAAAGCCGCAAGATCGACTTCGAGGTAATCGGTGTCGAAGCGCACCGGCACATCGAATTGAAAGCCCGCCGTAACCTGTGCGCCCTCCTCCGGCGGCGCGGCGAAGGTCACGGCACCCGTCGCGGTGTCGACCGCATAGCCGTCCGCAATCTCGGCCCCGTCCACCGCAATGCGGATCGTCCCGGCAACGGGTTTCACGATGGGCCTCAGATAGGGATCGTCTCCCGTTCCATAGGCCTTGATGAGCTGGAATTGTGTACGTGCACCATCCCCGGTCCCGAGCGTCTGGTCGAACGGTGTCACGACCGCACCCGGCAAAGCCGAAGAATGATCGAGCCGGTCGCGCCAGCGAAAGCCGTTGAGGCGCCCGCGCCGCTCCTCGAAAAAGGTCACGACCTCGGAAAGCGCGCCAACCGTCTTGATGCCCCAGCCCGCATCCCATTTGCGGCGGGCATGGGCCCAGCGCGCATTTCGCTTTTCGCGACCGGAGCCGAGCGTCACGATCTCCGTCCGCCGTTCCGGTCCGCCGCGCGCGCCGAGCGCGATCCCGGTCGGAAAACGCACCTCCTCGAAGCTCATTACATTCCCCTTCGTCCACGCGCCACCGCGCGCGCCAGAGCGGCCGATACCTGCGCCTCGGATTTGCGGAAACTGTCCGCATCCGGCGTCGAAATGTTCACGGTCACATGCGTCGAAGCTCCGCCTTCCGTGCGGACACCGAGGCGTCCGTCCCGGCCGCGCGCCAGCGGCATGATGGCTTCCGCGCCCGCCTCTCCCATCAGGCCGAGCTTGCCCTGCCCCATCGGAAAATAGGTCGGCGCGGAAACGATCCCGCCCGATGCGAACGGCCGCACCACGCCACCTTTGGCGAAGGGAAGCGCCCCGCGCGTCACCGAGCCCAGCGCGCCCGAAATCAGGCTCTCCAGCGGCTGCATGGCGCTGCGCAGCGACAGATCGACCAGACGGTTGCCGAGCCCGTTCAGCACCTCCGACAGCGAGCGCCCGCGGATCGCCGCGCCTTCCAGCGCGCCTGTCAACGAGCGGCCGAAGCCGCGCGACAGGCGGTCGAGATTGCCGAGCGAGCGCTCCAGGTCCTGTGTATTGGCGGTGAGAGGCGCGCCGCGCCCCTCGTCGAGAAACGACATTGGTCACTCCGTTTTTACCGGGCCGTCCGGAAACTGGGCCATCAGGTCCGCAAGTTCCGCGCGCCCGAGCGGCCCGACATGGCCGCCGGAAAGTCCCTCAAGTGCGGACGCGAGTTCGCGCGGCGTCATCGTCCAGAAATCGTGTGGCGACAGCCGCAGCACGCCAAGCCCGGCCGCCATGACATCGCGCCACGGAAAAGCCTGCCTGGTCCTTATCGTGCTGCGGCCTTGAAAGGGTCCGCCCCGGTCTCCTCATATGCGCCGCCCTCGCTTGCGCCAAAGGTCGCGGCAAGCAGCCGCGCCACGGCATCGAGATGCGCGGGAAGGCTGTCCGGCAGTGCCGCGATCTCCTCGTCGCGCATCGCGGTGCCGCCACCGCGAATCCCCGCGCCGAGAATGCGGATCGCGTCCCCGGCCGACAGCCTTCCGGTTTCGAAGCGCGCCGCGAGTGCGTTGAGATCGTCCGCGCCGAAGGCGGATTCGAGTTCGGCCAGCGCCCCGAGCGTCAGGCAGAGCGTAAAGCTGCGCCCGCCAAGCTCGGCGGAAATCTCGCCGCGATATCGGTTTGGCATCATGTGTTCCTGATTTTGTCGAGACAGAATCCGCTGCCGCCTGCTAGAGCTGCGCTGGAATGTGCGAGCACGGATACACAGCATGACAACGAACCGCCCCGGCGCCTTGCACACCGCGCTTGCGGCCGTCAGCGACACCGTCCAGGGCTTCCGCGACGTGCCGCGTCCCTATGTGATCGTGCTTGTCGTGATGGCGCTCACCGAATTCATCGTCCTGCCCTACAGCCTCGATCCGCAGGCCGATGTCAGCCCCCTCGCCTCGTTCCTCGTGCTCGGCTTCATGCTGATTTCGACGTTCCTGCTGATCTCGCCCTATATCGGGCTCGTTCGTTATTTCCTGTACGGCGACATATCGGCGGGGTTCGAGCCGCGCGGTCCGATCCTGCGCGTCTTCGGCTGGATGCTGGCGCTCGGGTTCGCCAGCATGTTCATCTTCAGCCTTGCCGCGGTGATCGCCTTTCTCGTCGGAGGCGCTTCGCACGCCATCATCGGCACCCTGACCGCGCTGACATTCATCGCCATGTTCTGGGCCTATCTGCGCCTCAGCACCGTGCTCGTCGGGCTCGCGCTCGACGGGCCTGTGAGCATCAGCGCGCGCTTTGCCGAGACGAAGGGACATGTCTGGTTCATCCTGCGCACCTTTCTGGCCTCGCTGGTCGTGCTTGTCCCTTACATGCTGATCATGGTCGCCATTCAATTCGGCGTGTTCGGTGCGGAGAGTTTCGAGGCCGATATCGTTCCGACTCCGACCCTTGGCCAGCGTCTTCTCGATGCGCTGCTGACCGGAATTCTCGGCGCGGCCTATTTCGCCTATCTGTCCGCGCTGTATGTGCGGATATTCCGCGCCATCCCCGGGCGCTGACGCCGCGCGTCAGGCGGCCGCGAACACGACCTCTCCGGCGCTCTCCAGCGCCAGATCGAACGTCACCTCTCCCAGATGATCGCCGCGATATTCAAGCGCCGTGATCTGGAAGGGCGCTTCGATCACACCGAAATCGGGAACCACGATTTGCCAGGGGCGGATCGCACCCTCGAAGAAGAGTTCGCGCGCCATCGCATCGGAGGAGCTGTCGCGAAACACGCCCGCGCCCGAAAGGCTCGCGCGTTTCACGCCGGCGCCTTCCAGCAGTTCGCGCCAGCGGCCCGCGCTTTCGGAATGCGTCACATCCACCGCCTCGGCGTTGAGCACGACAGCGCGGGCGCGCAGGCCCGCAACACTGGTAAAGCCGCCCTCCCCGTCGCTGATCTTCAGCAGCAGGTCCTTGCCCTTCTGAGCACCCATCTGTCTGTACCTTCAAATAGAAAAAGGGCCCCCATTCGCGGAGGCCCAGGATTTCAGGAGAAACGTCTGCGTGCATCGCAGACGGACGCTCGCGTCTAAGAAGCAGGCTCCGTCAACGCGCGAAAGCGGAGCGAGGCAAAGCGATGGCGGCCGTCGCCCATGCGTCGGGCATCGGTCGCCATCCAGCGCAGATTGGCCAGCCTGTGGCCGGCAAGCGAAAGATCGGCTCCATCGAGAACGGAGGCGACGCGCGCCGCCGCGCTCAGCGAATCGGCCATGCCGCCCTCGCGCGACCACAGATTGAGGGTGAGGCGGTGTTCCTCTCCCTCGTCCACGGAAGCGCCCGCCTCGCGGCTCTCGATCTCGCCGAGAACGAGGTACGGCGCGCTTGTCTGCGCGGGCACCTCGTCGAATATCTTGATGCCTCCGAGAAGCGATGTCAGCGCAGCGTCGCTGGACAGGCGTGCGCGCACCGCAGCCCTCAATGCCAAGGCTGCGCTCAACGGCGGCGGCCCGCATGCACCGGCGCGGGAATGGCTTCGGCGCCAAGCACGAAATTCGATTTCTCGATATGGATCCGGCGCGGCGAGAACCAGACATCCATCTGGGCGCCGGTGCGCTCCGCCAGCTTCTGTGTGAAGCCCTGACAGTTCTTCAAAACCTGGTCGAAGCTCATGCCGAAATCTCCTCGGTCAGGACGACCAGGAAACCTTCTCCCCGGTCGGCCGTGTGAACAGAACGTATGTGGTGAAGCGCGGTTCCATGGCGTAGGCGGGTCTGCGACGTAAGTCGAACGCCCTCCCGCACGATCACCCGGTGCGTGATGGTCTGCCCCGCATAGTCGCCGGTCAGCCGGAAGACGCCCTGCATCGGCTCGACGCACGCCCACACGGTTTGCGCGTCGCGGTAGGTGCGCCGCACACCGCCCGCGCCGTCCTCCTCTTCCTCGGGCTCGATCACGGTGATGCGCTGCCGGAGCCGCCCGATCGGATCGCGCGCCATGTCAGATCCTCAACGCGCGTTCGGGCGCCATCAGGGCCGCCGCCGCAAGCGGCATGGAGGCCCGCGTCACGGCCTCCGCGCGGTGTTCGTACCAATGGCCGACCAGAAGCCGGATCGCCTGTACGAATACAGGCGGCACATCCTCCGCCCCGCCATATCCGGCCGTCACATCCACCTCGATCCCGGCGAACGCCCGCAGCAGCCGCGGCCGGTGCGCCACATGAACGCGTGCGGACGCCGCATCGAACGTCCAGCCCGAAAGATCGAGCTCGCTCGCACTGCCGTCCACCGCGCGCAGACGCGCGCCTTCCAGCACAGCAACCGGCGCGATGGGCAAAGCGATCACGCCATCCAGCGGCCAGGCATCGAGCACCAGCCGCCAGATCTGCGTCACGAGCCGTCGCCCGGTCTGCGTCTCGACATGGCGCCGCGCCGCGCGGATGAGGTTTGTGATGAGCGCGTCTTCCGCGTCGTGTTCGACCCGCAGAAAGAGCTTCGCATCGACGAGCGACAGCGGCTCCTCCTCGGGCTCCGAGATGAGGATCACAGGCATAAAAATATCCGGATGAAAGGAAGGTGCGTCCCCCGGCCGAAGCCGGAGGACGATGGGAAATCTCAGCTCACGCCGAACTTCAGCAGCTTGATCGCATCGAAATCCTGCACGCCGCCGCCGACGCGCTTGGTCGTGTAGAACAGCACATAGGGCTTTGCGGAGTACGGGTCGCGCAGCACGCGCACGCCCAGACGATCTACGACGAGATAGCCGCGCCGGAAATCGCCGAACGCCAGCGCGAAACTGTTCGCGCCGATGTCGGGCATGTCCTCGGCTTCGGTCACCGGGAAGCCGAGCAGCGTGGCATCGCCTCCCGCCTCCGTCGGCGGCATCCAGATGTAGCGGCCGTCGACATCCTTCAGCTTGCGCAGCGTTGCCTGCGTGCGGCGGTTCAGCACGAAGCGCGCGTTCTGGCGATAGCCCGCCTTCAGCGCGTAGACGAGTTCGATCAGCTCGTCGGCCGGCGCCTCTTCCGCGAAATCGCCGGACACGCCGGTCGCGATGTAGCCGAGGCTGCCCCAGGCCCAGTCCGCTTCGGCCACTTTCGTGCCGTGCAGAAAGCCGGTCGGCTTCTTGTTGCCGTCGCCGCTCACGAAGGCCGCGCTTTCCTGCGCGGCAAACGCGCTTTCCACCTCCTGCGCGATCCACTGGTCGAGATCGACCGCGCTGTCGTCGAGCAGGGTCTGCGTCGCCGCCGGCATGGCATAGAGTTCCATGGCCGGGAATTCGAGTTCGGCAAGCGTCGGCGTGGTCGTCTGTGTACGTGCGTCGGTCTCGCCCGCCCAGCCGGAGGCAAAGCCCGTCGTCGCGAACGGTTTCTTGTAGGTCGCCGCCGAAATGGTGCGAAGGCCCGAAATGGCACGGATCGGCGATGCCGCGATCAGCCTCTTGCCAATCTCGCGCTCGGTCTCGTCCGGCACCGTGCAGCCGCCGTCGGCGCCGGTTCCCGCCGAAAGCGCCTTCGCATCGAGCCTGACGAGCGCGGACGCATCGCCACGGCGAATGTAAGTCTCGAACGCGGCCTTGCGTTCGCGCGTGCCGAGCGTCAGGCGCTCATGCTCCCCGCCGAGCGCCGGCCGCCGCGCCTTCAGCACGATCTCGTCGAGCGTCGCCTTCTGGCGGTCAAGCACCGCATCGATGCGCGCCAGTTTTTCCTCGGTCAGCGGATCGCCGGAAATCCGGTTCTCGATCTCGGCCAGGCGCTCGTCATTGGTTTCGCGATAGGTCTCGAACGAGCGCAGGAAGGCGTCATACGCCTCCACCACATCGCCGCTTGTCGGCACATAATCCGCGGCCTTGTTTTCGGGCGCGCGGGGCGTTGCAAATCCGGTCATCGTCACCTCGTGGACATAAAAAAAGCCGCTCGCGGCGGCTCGGGATGGAAAGAAGAGGTCAGCGCCGGAACAGCGCCTCGGCCTCGGCGCGTGCACCGCGCGGAGAAGCCCGGCCGAACGGCATCCGCTCGCTGCGGAAGAAAACCGGCGTCTCCTTCACCGCCGCGATGCGGGCTTCGGGCAGCATCGGGAACGTCACGATGGAAATCTCCCACAAATCGATCCGCTCGATGCGGCGCACGCCCGTGCGCGCATCGCGCCGCGCGCTGACGGCTTTGAAGCCGATGGAGAGCCCGTCGATGCCGCCCTCGCGGATCAGGGTCCAGACATCGCGCGCCTGGGCGACCTTGAGGCAGAGCCGCCCGCGCACACGCAGCCCCATCGCATCCTCGCGGATCTCCTCCCACACGCCGATCGGCTGCGCCGGATCGTGCTGCCAGAGCATCCGCACGCGCCCTGCGCCCGTTTTCGTGAGGCTGTCGGAAAACGCGCCCTTGACGATGAGATCGCCGCCGAGATCGGTCTCGCCGAACAGACTGGCATACCCCGTAATGACGCCGCTGAAGCCGTTTCCGGAAATGATGTTGGGTGCCCGCGCGAGCTTTTTGGTCTCGGACACGGGCGTAAAGAGTTTGGACATGAAGGATCGCTCCCAGACAAACCTCATCCTGAGCCGGACTCGCGGCAAAGCCGCGAGCCGCGTCGAAGGATGGCGGCGCATTCAGAATGTGTGGCTATCCTTCGACACGAGCCCTGCGGGCTCGGCTCAGGATGAGGCCGATAAAAATTCAGCGGCCCGCCATCCGGCGGCGGCTCACGGACAAGGCAGCCAGCACCTGAAGAAAGGCGCGGATGATCGTCTCCGCTTCGCTCTGCGGCATGGTCAGTCTCCCTCGAAACGGCTGTTGAAGCGCGCCAGTTCGCGCACGAATGTGTCGAAGCGCCGGTTGGCGCAGGCGAGTTCGCGAAACGTCATGACGAACGCACCCCACCCCGCCGCCGCCAGCGCAAACAGCGCCAGATGCGCAAGATCGCCGCGCGCGGCGATGTGCGAAAGAATGTCGGGCATGGGATGCACACTCCGTCATCCCGGAAATCGCGCAGCGATTGTCCGGGATCGTCCACCACTCACGAAACGATCCCGGATCGGCTGCGCCGTCCGGGATGGCGTCAACCGCCATACCCCACGGCCGCGCGCTTCTCCGCATCGCTGAGAAAATCCGCAGCCGCGATCCGCCGCCACAGAGCCTCGCGCTCGGACGACAACGCCTCGATCCTGTCGAGATCGGGCTCCAGCCGGAGCGCGCTCTCGCCGAAGCCGGGCGCGAGCCAGTGCGCGATGTCGGCCAGCACGCGGTTCAGCAGCGGCAGAACGCTCTGGCGCCACAGCGCGCGGTTGGCTTCCTGATAATTCGCATATGTATTGTCGCCCGGAATGCCGAGCAGCATCGGCGGCACGCCGAAGGCGAGCGCGATCTCGCGCGCCGCGCCGTTCTTGGCCTCCATGAAATCCATATCCTTCGGGCTGAGCGCCATGTTCTTCCAGTCGAGCCCGCCATCGAGCAGAAGCGGCCGCCCGGCATTGCGCGGCCCGGAAAACTGGTTTTCCAGTTCCTCCTTCAGCCGCGAGAACTGCTCTTCCGAAAGGTTTGCGCCCTCCGGTCCTGAATAGACCAGCGCACCGGAAGGCCGCGCCGCATTGTCGAGCAGCGCCTTGTTCCAGGCCGAAGCCGCGTTGTGCACGTCGAGCGCCTGCGCGGCGGCTTCGAGCGGCGACAGCCCGTAATGATCGTCGAGCGGATGAAAGAAGGTGAGATGCAGAATGGGCCGCACCTCGCCGCTCTGGCGAAAACGCACGCTGTCGGCTCCCACCGTGTAATCATAGGCCTCCGGCCACCCGTCCACGCCGGGCACGACCTTCATCCGGTCCGGGCGCAGCACATGAAGCTCGCGCGGCACGCCATCGAGCGCCGCCGCTTCGCAATAGCCGTTGCCGGCCACGAGCAGATGCCCGATCAGCGTTTCGAGAAAAGCCGAACCGCTCTGGCGCGCGTTCGGGCGCATGAGAAGTGAAAGCAGCGGATGCGTGTCGAGCTCGCGTGCCTCATTATAGATGAGCAGCGGCACGGACCCCGCCGCCTCGGCAATCATCCGCACGCAACGAAACACCACCGCGTTCTTCGTAAAGCCTTCGCGCGCCAGAGCCGCATAATCACGCGGCGTCCAGACCGGTCGCCCCGCCTGATGCAGCGCAACCACGGCCCCCGCGCGCGACGCCTTCTCCTCCGGCGCCACGCGGCGCAGGATGTTCTGCAGTCCTTGGAACAATTCGATCTCCTTCGGCCCTTGAACGATTCAAAACCTCACCCTGAGCCAGACTCGCTGAAAGCGAGCCGTGTCGAAGCCTCATCCTGAGCCGGACTCGCAACGCAGTTGCGAGCCGTGTCGAAGGATAGCGACACGCTCAACATTCCGGGCCATCCTTCGACACGAGCCTGTCAGGCTCGGCTCAGGATGAGGTTTGAATGAACGCGTGGCTCTACATCGTCCGGTGCGCCGACAATTCCTTCTATGTCGGCACAACGCGCGACAGCCTCGAAACACGGATCGCCCAGCACAATGCCGGCTCGTTTCGCGGATACACCTTTACCCGCCGTCCGGTCGCACTCGTCTATTCGCAGGACTTCGACCGCATCACCGATGCCATCGCCGCCGAACGCCAGGTCAAAGGCTGGAGCCGCGCCAAGAAACAGGCGCTGATCGACGGAAATTTTGGGATGCTGCAAGATCTCGCGAAGTGCCGCGCAACTCTCGCGCGCCAATCTCAATCATCCTGAGCCGGACTCGCGTCGAAGCCTCATCCTCAGCCGGACTCGCAACACAGTTGCGAGCCGTGTCGGGGATGGCCACGGGCTCCGAATGTGCCGCCATCCTTCGACACAGATGCTACGCATCTGGCTCAGGATGAGGTCGGGCCAGATACCATCCCCTCACATCCCCTCACATCCCCCGCAGCCTCGGCACACCGCGCCCGGCTCCGCGCATCAGTTCGCTCACCGCCCACACCAGCGCATCGAGCCGGTCGGGCGAGCGTCCGGACGTGAGGCCGTTCAGGCCGAAGTCACACATCTCGTCTTCGAGCTCCTTCATCGGAACCGCGTGCCGCACCCGCCCTTGCGCATAAAGATTGGAGACCGGCTCGGCCCGCAGCCATTTCCCGCGCGTCGCATGAACGAGCGTCACCGGGATCGACGGATCGGCCTGGCCGATCACGGCCCGCACCATCTCACCGCCCTGATTGGCCTCGGCCACCAGCGCATCGGCCTCGAAGGCGTGAAACGCGGCGGCCGCGGCGGCCGCCCACAGATCGGGCCGCGCCGCCGCGATCGTGCGGTCGCCCAATACATACGTCACGCCGTCCGGCGCGAGGCCCGCCGCAACAATGCCGCAGGCATCCGAATGCGCGTGGCCCGTTGCCGCCGGATCGACCGCAACGACGATCCGCAGCAGCGCCGGCACCTCGCTCGCCCGCGCCTCCTCGATCATCGCGCGCGTCCACAGCGCATCGGCACGGTCTTCGATCACTTCGCCTTCAAGTTCCTGCCGCCCCAATCGGGTCCCCACATAGCGATTGACGATCCCGTCCAGAAAACGCGGCGAGAGATTGCGCGCATTGGCGAGCGTCGCGGCATGCGTCATCACGGTGCCGGGATCGCGCATCAGGCGCTTCAGAAGCTGCGTCGGGCGCGGCGTCGTCGTCACCATCTGGCGCGGGCGTGTGCCGAGCCGAAGCCCGAACTGCAACATGTCCCACACCGCATCGGCCTTCTTCCATTTGGCCAGTTCATCGCACCAGGCGGCGCCGAATTGAGGGCCGCGCAGGCTTTCGGGATCTTCCGCCGAAAAACATTGCGCCACCGCGCCGTTGGGCCAGGTCAGTTTTTTCAGGGTCGGCGTCCAGTCAGGACGCGCGCCCGGCAGCGAGAGAATGCCGGAGACGCCCTCCACCATCACATCGCGCACATCCGCAGCCGTCTCGCCGATCAGGGCAATGCGCTCGACGGGCTCTGAGGTGAAACCCGGAAGGCCCAGCGCAAGCCCCCTCACCCATTCGGCGCCCGCGCGCGTTTTGCCCGCGCCGCGTCCGCCCAGAAAAAGCCATACGCTCCACGCGCCCTCCGGTGGCCGCTGTTCGGCACGTCCGAACAGCATCCAGTCGTCCAGAATGCGCGCCACATCCTGCTGCGGCAGCGCTTCAAGCTTCTCCTGCAGAATCCGAAAGGCGTCCTGCCTCGTCTGCTGCACTGTCGAGCAATGCCTCAAGACGGCGCGCAAGATCGCGGCGGAACTCATCGACATCGATTTCGTCTCTCTCTGCCACCGGCTCGTGCGGAGTTTCACCCTCGATCCGCTTCAGTTCCGCCATTGTCTTGACCAGGCTCGCGAGCGTGCGCGCAGCGCGTTCGCTGTCGTTGGCCCGCGCCGTGCGCGGGCCGGGTTTCGAGAGATCGAATTCGGCCAGCAGGATTTGCCGTTCGATGTGCGCGCGCACCCGCCTGGAAAGGCCTTTCATCGTGGCGCCTTCCGGCTCCTTGCGTTTGCCGAGACGGCTCGGCAGGCGCAAATTCCAGCCCATGCGGACAACGCGCCGGGACAATGTGCTCTGCCCGATCCCCATCAGCTTTGCGATCCTCGCCATCGGCACATCGGTCTGCTCGTAAAGCGCCCGCGCACAGATCAGCACATGATCCTCGCTCCCGTTGTCGTCGATGTTCTTGTCTTCCGAAACGATCTCCCCTTCGGACATGTCAGCACTCCAAAAACAAAACGGCGGCCCCGTGGTGCGGGTCCGCCGTTCGCAATTCTTCATCGTGCATATCTTGTAGCAAACCAGCGTCACGCTGTCAAGAACTTTTTCCTATATTCGTTTTGTGCGGGCATTCGCGAAACGCATCGCGAGCGCCGTTGCCGTGCCGCGCGACTCGTTCCGCGAACGCCGGGGAGGTTCGCGCGCACCCAAATTTCTGTGTCCTTTTTGCCGCGCTCCGAAGTATTCGAATTTTGGATTTTGGCACGCCAGCCGTCGCGGCACGCCCGCTGGACGCCTTCCGACGGTCTCGGGGCACAATTTTTTTGAGCGGGAAGCCGGCGCGTGCGGCAGCGCCTGCGGTTTCGTGCCTGTATGCACTTCGACAATATCGGGAAGATGAGGGCACGCGAAAACAGCGCGCGCGCATTTAACATCCAAGTGCCGATTTTGCCTTGTATTTCCTGAAGGCGCGACTGGCGCGGCCCTGTCTGCCGCGTCCATCCGAAAGGTGTCTTGCCAAGCAAAGAGCGTGTGCGAATCTTTCCGCGCGGCATGTGTTCGGCGGGTTTGATTCAGCGCCCGCGCGTTCGTCGCGCAGCTCATCCTCCTTGCTTAACTTAAAATTACCAATCAACATGCCAATTGCTGTTGGTACATGTCGATTACGCTTGCCGAGTTCGAAAAAGCAAGGTCAAGGTTTTCGTGTGTGCGTGTATTGAGTCGCGAATAACCCGCGGAGAAAAAAATTATGGCTACGACACCCAAGGCTAAGAAGCCTGCTGCAAAGAAGCCCGCTGCCAAGAAGCCGGCTGCTGCCAAGAAACCTGCTGCTGCCAAGAAGCCGGTTGCTGCCAAGAAGCCGGCTGTGAAGCGCGCTGCCGCCAAGACGGCGAAGCCCGCCGCGAAGAAGACGGCTGCCAAGAAGCCGGTCGCTGCGAAGAAGCCCGCTGCCAAGAAGCCGGCTGCTGCGAAGAAGCCGGTCGCTGCGAAGAAGAAGGTCGCCGCGAAAAAGAAGTAATCGCTAGCGGCGTCCGCGCCGCGGCCATTTCATCGGCCAGCGAACAATCCGTTCCACGATTTCATCGGGAGTGAGATTGTCCTCGCTGGCCGAAATGCGTTTGAGGACCGAAACGCCCGCGCGGTTCACGCTGTCCGGATCGCCCGAGACCAGCGGATGCCAGTCCGGCAGGTCCTTGCCCTCATCCAGAAGCCGGTAGGCACAGGTCGGCGGCAGCCAGTTCAGCGTGGACACCTTGTCCGGCGTCAGCCGCACGCAATCGGGCACCTTGGCCTGGCGGTTCGCATAATCGCGGCAGCGGCAGGTGTCGCCGTCGAGCAGCGTGCAGCCGACATCGGTGTAATGGATCTCGCCGCTGTCCTCGTCCTCGAGCTTGACGAGGCAGCATTTGCCGCACCCGTCGCAGAGCGCCTCCCATTCCTCGGGAGACATCTCATCCAGACCCTTGTTCCGCCAATAACCGTCGGCCAGCATTTTCACATCCATAACAAACCCCTTGCGCCCACCCCCAGACCGGGTCAAGAGATGCTGAACGAGAGTTAAACGCCGCGGAGCTATTCGGGTGCGAAATCCGTTTTCCGGCGAACAGCTGGCCAAAATCAAGAAAGCCCTTCTTTCTGCGGACTCCGCCGTGGATTCCGGCGTCTATGCGCTCGGCTCATCCTTCAGCGAGGTCTGGTCGAGATTTGTCGGCTTCTCGCAGGACCTCCGGGTCCGCACCTGGCAGCGGGCGCTCAGCGAAATCTCATCCGAATGTCTGACCTGGGGCGCAATCGGCGCCGTCGGCATGCTCGCCCTCGCCCAGCCGGCGTTTCAGGCCACGAAAGAAGACTGGCGCAAGCGCGTCGACCTTGCGGTGACCTTCCAGGACAGGACCGGGGTGGAAATCGGCCGTCGCGGCATCCTGCAGACGGATGCGGTGTCGCTCACCGACATCCCCGACCACATGCGCAAGGCGGCGATGGCGATCGAGGACCGCCGCTTCTACCAGCATTTCGGCATCGACGTTCTGGGCACGTTCCGTGCGGTCGTCGAGAACGCGCGTGCCAATACGGTCGTTCAGGGCGGCTCCTCGCTCAGCCAGCAGCTTGCCAAGAACCTGTTCCTGTCGAACGAGCGCACGCTCGAACGTAAGGTCAAGGAGGCGTTCCTCGCGCTCTGGCTCGAAACGAACCTGTCGAAGGACGAAATCCTCAAACTCTATCTCGACCGCGCCTATCTCGGCGGCGGAACCTTTGGGGTCGAGGCCGCCGCGCAGTTCTATTTCAACAAATCCGCGCGCAATCTCACCCTTGCGGAATCGGTCATGCTCGCCGGCCTGTTCAAGGCGCCGACGAAGTTTGCGCCGCACATCAATCTTTCCGCCGCCCGCGCCCGCGCGAATGTCGTTCTGGATGCCCTCGTCGCCTCCGGCTTCATGACAGAGGGCCAGGTCCATGCCGCCCGCCTCAATCCGGCAACACCCGTCAACCGTCAGCGCGGCAACAGCCCGGACTATTATCTCGATTGGGCGTTCAACGAGGTGAAAGGGCTCTCGGATGCCGGCCGCCTGAACGGCGTGCGTTCGGTCGTGGTGAAGACCTCGCTCGATCCGCTCGTGCAGAAGAAGGCCGAAGAAGCGGTCGAGAACAATCTTCGGCAGTTTGGCAGCCAGTACGGCGTCAAGCAGGCCGCGCTCGTGCTGATGGAGCCTCTCGGTGCGGTGCGCGCGCTTGTCGGCGGACGCGACTACGGCGCAAGCCAGTTCAACCGCGCGACGGATGCCCAGCGTCAGCCCGGCTCATCCTTCAAGGTCTATGTCTACACGACCGCGATGATGAACGGCTACACGCCCAACTCGGTCATCACGGACGGACCGATCACCATCGGCAACTGGTCGCCGCAGAATTACGGGCGCTCCTTCGCCGGCCCGACCACGCTGATGAATGCGCTCACGCGCTCCTACAACACGGTTCCCGTGCGCCTCGGACGCACGCTCGGACTGGACAAGGTTGTAGCTACAGCCGAGAAGATGGGTGTACGCACACCGCTGCGCATCAACCGTGCGCTCGCCCTCGGCACCTCGGAAGTCACCGTGATGGATCAGGCCGCGGGCTATTCGACGCTCGCCAATGGCGGCTTCCGCACAATTCCCTATGCGGCCACCGAAATCCGCGACAATCTCGGCAATGTGCTTTGGACGCACGAGAAGGACGCGCCGAAGCCCGAACGCACCATTCCGCTGCAGGCGGTGGGTGACATGAACAAAATCCTCGTCAACGTCGTCGAGAACGGCACCGGACGGCGCGCCATCGTCCCCGGCGTCACCGTCGGCGGCAAGACCGGCACCAGCCAGGATTATCGCGACGCCTGGTTCGTCGGCTTCAGCGGCGATTTCACGGCTGCGGTCTGGTTCGGCAATGACGACTTTACCGGCACGCGCAACATGACCGGCGGCAGCCTCCCGGCCATGACATTCCATGACGTCATGATGGTGGCGCAGGGCGGCGTCGACCCCAAACCCATCCCGGGTCTTGCGCCACGCGGCAGCGCCACGGGAACTCCCATTGCGGCGCTCGATCCGAACAGCGTGGATCAGGCCGCGCAAAGCGGCAAGCTTCCGCGCAAGACGGCTGTGGTGCTGGACGAGATTTATACGTTGATGATGCGCGCTTCCGAGCAGGTTGCCGGCGTCAAGCCGGCTCGCCGGGCCGCCGCTCCCGCCGAAGGCACCGTCAATTCGGCCATGTTCGTGGGGCGCGGGCTCAATTAGAATGATGCGTCTTCCTTCGCCGTCACGAGCGGTCTGAATCTGTGCGGCTCATCTTTCAGCTTCTCCTCATCTGCACGCTGGCGGGCGGTGTCGGTCTTGGCCTGACGGCGCTCGCGGTGCGCAATCCGCCGCCCTTCGGGCTGATCGAGGCCGGTTCCTGGGTGGCGATCGAGAAGGAAGGCGCGCCCGATGTCGACGCCTATGCCCTCGCCGGCCTTGCCCACCGCGGTGAGGCGCCCTTGTCGATTGCCGACGGGCTGATCTTCCGGGCGCGCAACGATGCGGACGGCAACGCGCTGTCCGGCTCGTGCACCTACGTCATCTCCGGTGTGATGCCCAGCGTGCGTGTCTGGTCGCTTGCCGCCTTCGACCCGGAAGGCAGACCGTTCGCCAACAAGAGCCAGCGTTTCGGCTATTCGAGCAGCGACGTCACCCGCGACGCAAGCGGCGCCATCAGGATTTCCCTGTCCGCGACCGCTCAGCCCGGCGACTGGCTTCCCGTCGCAAAGGCAAGCCCGATCTTCCTCGTTCTGCGTCTTTACGACACCACGGCCGCGGCGATTTCAGGCGGCCGCACCGCTCCCGAACTTCCGGAGATCAGGAAAATCGGGTGCACCTCATGAGATGGCTTTTCTTGGCCGCAAGCGCCATCCTGATCGGCTGTGTCCTGCACATCGTTTCGCTTCTGGCCGTCCCCGTCCTGGCGCCCAGGGATGCGTACCACCGGCTTGAGGCGCTCGGCGCCGAGAACACGCCGATCCTGCTCGACACGGCGGATCCCGCAAAGGCCCTGCCGTTCCAGGACCCCGCTTTCGTCCAGCTAGTCTGCCGTTTCAACCTCTCGCCTCTGCCGCTGCGGCTGCGCGTTCCGCTCGCGGGCGATTACGTGTCGATTTCGTTCCACGACCGCGACGGAACGGCCTTCTTCGCGTTGAACGATCGTTCGGCGCTGGGAGCGGTTCTGGATGTCGAGCTGCGTGACGCCAGCGACGAGGTGGCAAAGTCGCTCCCGCTGGGAGCAGGCACCATTTCGGTTGCGGCGCCGGGCGCGTCCGGCTTTGTGATTGTCCGCGCTTATGCGCCCTGGCCAACCGAAGTCGAGAGCGTGCGCGAGAAACTCTCGAAGACGATCTGCGAAGCGCGAAGCTGACGTCTATTTTCCGCTGACGACAAAGCGCTCGGGCAGAGCACCCGGCACACCCAGTTCGCTTTCCAGCGCGATCAGTTCACGCTCGGCCCGGATGGCCGCGGCATCGGGCGTTTGCAGAAGCAGGCGCTGGAATGCGTAACGATAGATGTCCGCCCGCTCGTTCATGCTGGTCTGCACCGTCCAGACGAGAAGCCGGTTCTCCTCCACACGGCCGATTGCCTCGGCATGTTCCTTCCCCGCAAGGTCCGCGGTATGGTCGAGACTTCGCATCCGCACACGGTCGAATTCGGCGACCATGTTCGCCGCGCGGATGAAAAGCGGATAAAGTTCGCGGTCATTGCGGATGTCCATGGCAAGGCGCTGGTAGCGCGCCCCGCTCGACCGGAAATCCTGAGACAGCAGTTTTCTGACGTAATTCTCGCGGTCCGGTATGGTCTCGGCCACGGAAATCATGCGGGTGCGGCGCGCTTCGGCGAGCCAATACTGCAGGTATTGGCGTTCCAGTTGCGGCATCAGCAGCGACCAGGATCTGTCGCGCAGTTCGCGCTCGTAGTCGGTGTATGGAAATGTCGACGTCGGTTCGCCGCGATGCTTTGCGGCCTGGCGCCCGAGGAACGGAAACACGTCCTCGTGGATGACCGACGGGCGTGGGCGTTCGAAATCGCCGAGCGCGGGCGCACAGCCGGCCAATGCCGCAAGAAGAACCCCGGCACATGCGATGCGCGTTATGCTGTTCAGCCGCGCCGCCGCGGCGTCTTTCGTGCGCCCTGCGAACTGCCGTCGGGACGATCGTTCTCCCCGCTCCGCTCGTAGCGGATGCCCGTGAAGAGGAGGAGTTTTCCCCTGTCCGCTGCTGGCAGCGCCGGGCGCGAAGACTGCACCGCTGGCTGAAACGTCACGAGTGTTCCCATTGTCTGTCTCCGCGTTGGGCACGCGGCCCACCGAGGCCATAGGTCCGGTTTCCTGTCTGGAAGTCGCCTGTGATCGATTAGCTGCCGGTATGGTTAACAGATGGTTAGCAAACCCCACTCCGGCCCCGTTGCGCGCCGTGATGCGGCGCCCGCGCAACACATGCAGGGTTAACGAAGTTCTAAGCCCAACCCGCTAACATTTGCGTCTGGACGGGGCATGGCCGTGACGGGACATCAGGCGCGTTTGTTTGGGCTTCAGAGGCTCGTCGACGATCATGGCGTCGACGTCCGCACAACCGTGCTTCGCGTGGCAACAGACCTGTTCTGCCAGATGAACGAGCACTCGCCCGCCGATATCGCCCGCTACACCGAGCTTGCGCTGCCGCTCCTGAAGACCGCCGACGGTGCGACGCGGCGCGCGGTTGCGGAGAAACTCGCAAGGCATCCGCACGCGCCCCCGCGCGTTCTGTGCGAATTGCTGGACGACCGGGATGTCAGCGTCGCCGCGCCAGTGCTCGAGCATTCGGCGGCGCTCGAGAAAACGAACATCGCGGCCTTCCTCGCCGAATGCGGGCCCGCGGAAGCGGCAGCGCTCGCGCGGCGCACCGATCTCGACCCGGCATCCATCCGCCTTGTCGCGTCCCACCGGAACGAGATCGTCATCGAGGCTCTTCTGGAAAACCGCCGCCTTGTTCTGGATGCCCTTGCGACGGGGCTCCTGGTCAAGCGCGTGCAGGATCACCCGAATCTTGTCGCCCTTCTTCTTGCCCACCCGGGTGCGGACGCCGCCGACCTTTCGGGTCTTTACCCGCACGCCTCGCCGCAGAAGCGCGCCGTCATCCGGCAGGCGCTCGCCAACCGGCGCACGCCTCATGCCGCGTCCGTGCCGATTTCAGCCCTCGGCGCGCTCAACAGCGCCGTCCAGACACAGGATCGCGCCGGCATCGGCGAGGCGCTTTCGAATGCGCTCGGCCTCGATGCGGCCCGCATGAGCCTCGTTCTGGACGAGCCGACCGGCGAAATGTTCGCCCTGGCCCTCCTTGCCGCGGGCATCAAGCGCGCACCGGCCGTCAACATTCTGCTGGTCGCCGCGGTGCCGGCCGTCCGCACATCCGTCGCGCGCATCTTTGCGGCCGCAGACCTGATCGAGGCGACACCCCGCCACGTCGCGCGCCGCATCGTGGCGGCCGTGGTCGGGGAGCAGCGCGCCGCGCCGCCGTTCGAACCCCATATGCACGATTCCGGCACGCCCCAGCGGTCAGCTCAGCCGCGCCGTCGCCCTCTGCGGCCTGCGCTTCCGGCACGGCGGATCGAAATTCCCGGCAAGGGATAATCAGACAAGATCGAGGAAATGCCGGCCCTGCCGGTCTTCGACATCCACGATCCAGAGGTCCGGGTCGAATTTCTGTTCCCGCGTCAGCCGCTCTTCCACCGCAGCGCCGTCGATGACGCCTTCAAGCGGGATGAACACACGGTCGAGCCCCATACCGCCTTCGGATGGCACGAGAGCCTGCGGCGCCTGCGTGAACAGCGTTCGCCTGCCGTCCAGATAATCGAGAACGACGAAGATCGCCCCGGCTTCGGGAGAGCCTTTGCGGCGCACAAGCGCATACGCGCCTTCGATATGGCAGCGCCGCACATAGGCGGCGATCCACATGCTCGATGTGAGTCTCATGCGCGCACTTTATCCCAGACGCGCCGTCCGCCCAAATGACGTCAGTCGAAGGACGCGCCCGACACCCGCGAAAGCTGGGAGAGAAATTCGGGCGTGATCTCGCCCTTTTGCGGCAGCCCGCGACTCGCCTCGAAGCGCCGGATGGCTGCGCGCGTCCCCTCGCCCGAAACACCGTCGATCTTCACGGGACCGAAGCCCTGCTGCGACAGAACGCGCTGGACGGACATGACGCGCGATGAGGCGACAGGCGCCGCATCCGCCGCCCGCAGCGCGGCCAGAACCTGCGGGTTCGGACGGCCCGTGGGCTTCAGCCCGATCTTGGCCTCATAGGCGGCGATGGCGGTTTCGGTTTTCGGTCCGAATACGCCGTCCGCGGGTCCGTCATAAATACCCCGTCTCTGTAGTTCCGACTGCACTTCGAGAACGAGCATGCTCGGCGCTTCCGGCCGGACCGTGATCGATGACGAGGGGGACGACGAAAGAGAGGAAGAAGAGGACGCACCGGCATCCGGGGTCATGATGGGTGCGACGCTCGCGGGATGCTGATCCGTGTGGACGGCAGCCGTCGCCGGCCCCTGCATCAGAAGCGCGTTCATCGTAATGACACCTGCCGTGGCGATGGCGAGCGCAAGACCCATGCTGTCGAGCGGGTTCTCGCGAACGATCGCGGGCATCGGCAGGTGGAATTCCCGCGGCGGCGCTGCGGGCTTTTTGCGGCGTGTCGTCTTTTTCTTCTTTGCCATTGCCATCACCCTATGGCCACGCGCTTTTCCTGATGCGCGGGATAAGATTGCGTCGATGTTTTCACAGCCACGGCCTCGCCCGGATCGCGCGGCAGACGCACGATCACGCGCGTGCCCTTGCCAAGCTCGCTGTCGATCTCGAGCGTCCCGCCGTGAAGTCCGATCAGCCCTTTTACGACGGACAGGCCGAGCCCGGTTCCATCATACGTACGATCATATCCCGAGCGCGCCTGGAAGAAGCTGGTGCCGACGAAAGGAAGGTCTTCGGACGAAATGCCGACGCCCGTATCGGTGACCTCGATCAGGATATCGTCCCGCTCGGCACGCACCTGCACGCGCACATCGCCCCCTTCGGGGGTGAATTTGATCGCATTCGAGATCAGGTTGATGAGGATCTGCTTGCACGCGCGCTTGTCGGCAAGCAGTTCGGGCAGATCCGCGCTCACATCGGAGCTCAGACGAATGGCGGATTTTTCGGCCTTCAGGCCAAACATCTGCACGCAGCTTTCGACAACCGGCGGCATCTCGAACGGTTCGGCAAGGATCGCAAATTTTCCGCTGTCGATCCGGGACATATCGAGCATCCCGTTCACGACAGACAACAGATGCAGGCCGGATTCGCGGATGAGATCCGCATATTCGCGGCGGCGCGCGGCATCCATGCGCATATCGTCATTGGCCAATATTTCGGAGAAGCCGATAATCGCGTTCAGGGGCGTGCGCAATTCATGGCTCATATTTGCAAGGAAGCGCCCCTTGGCCTCGGTCGCGCGGTCCGGCACTTTGTCCGTATCTATGGTGACGGCGTCTTCCCGCGCCGCGATTTCCCGGATGACGGCCACAACCATCGCCTGGTCATCTCCTGCAGGCTGGCAGCGCATCTCCACCCATCCAAAGCCCGGCGCATTGTTCACCTGGGCCGAGGACAGGCCGCGCAGCCGCAGCCGAACCGTTCCCGAAATCCCCTGCCGTGCGTCGTCGAGCGCCGTGAGGAAGGCAGGGCGATCTCCGATATGGACGCGCTCGAACAGGCCACGGCCATGCAGTTCGCTCGCGCACACGCCGAACAGGCGTTCGGCCGCCGGGGAAGCGAAGACAACCGCGCCGCTCGCCGAATGCCGCGTAACGAGATCGTTCGCATGCTCGGCCATCAGCCGGTAATGCGTATCGTGCTTGTGCCGGCTCGCGCTGGCCGTCTTCTGAATGCCGTCCCAGCCATAGGCAAGACCGGCTGCGTACAGCACGGCAAGAAGTGCGGACACTTCCGCCAAAGTCCCTCCCTGCGGCGAGGCTTCGCGCAGGTGAACCGCCTCAAGCCCGAGCAGCAGAACGACCGCAAGCGCCGCCGCGCCGAAAGCTGCAACCGTCACGCGGCGCGAACCTGAAAAAGCGGCGGCGAAGACCGCAATCGGCAACCAGATCAGAGCGAAGGAGCCGATGCCCCCGCTGATGACCGCGATCAGAAAGACAAGTGCGGACAAGGATGCGGAAACGGTGAAACAGGCCCTCTCCAGATTGCCGCCGCGCGACAGATCGAGAGCCGCCAGAACCGGCACCACGCACCAGGCCAGTACCGCGATCTCGACTGGTGAAGGTGTCCCGCCGCGCGCCAGCAGAACAAGCGGCAAGGTCGCAAAGGCGGCAATGCCGCCGCACAGATGAAAGAGAATGAAGGTCTTGTGGCGCGCCGAGACAAGCTCGTCCCGCGCAATGCGCGGATGCACGAAACCTCCGAAATAGTCGCCGACAGCCGACAATAACGCCATACGCAACGCCTACACGGGGCGCCTCGCGCCCAACGCCCACACAACAGGCCGCGATATTGGCAAAGGCGGCTTAAGCGAACGCTAAAATCGCCGCCTAAACCGTCCGCTGACGGCAGATAGTTCAAATTGTAAGAAAATTTGACCCTTCGGTTTGAACAGGTTTTGATCTGTCTGTGGCAGGGTCATGAGGTCCGGAGGTTCCGGACACTGGAGCACGGACCCCATGATGTTCATCCTGCGCGCGGTTTTCTGGCTCTCGGTCGTCTCGGCCCTGATGCCGGCGCGCGAGCAAGAGCCGGTCTCTCTTCATGATGCAGCCGGCCAGATCGCCGGAGCGGCGGTCGATTATTGCCGCCAGAACGCGCAAACATGCGCCGCGACGGCCGGGCTGGGTGTTCAGGCGCTCCGCATTCCTGCCGACTTCATCCTGCAAACGCAAAAATCACTGCCCGCACCCTCGCGCCAGCCCGCGTCGCTCTAATATAAGGAGCAACCCGCACCGGCTTTTGCCGAAATGCGAGGGCAGGACGAGACATGAGCATCGACGACATCATCGAATCCTTCGGCTTTCTCGACGATTGGGAAGACCGCTACCGCTATCTCATCGAGCTCGGACGGGATCTTCCGTCCTATCCGGACGAGGCCCGCACGGCGGCAAACAAGGTTGAGGGCTGCGCCAGCCAGGTCTGGCTCGACACCTCCGTCGGAGACGGTGAGGATCCAGTCCTGACCTTCAAGGGCGACAGCGATGCCCATCTCGTGAAAGGCCTCGTCGCGCTCCTGCTGGCGCTCTATTCGGGACGCCGCGCCTCGGAAATCCGGGGCACCGACGCCCTGGCCGTTTTCGACGAACTCGGGCTGCGCGAACATCTGACGCCGCAGCGCTCCAACGGCCTCAGGTCCATGGTGGGCCGCATCCGCAGCGAGGCGGAACGCGCCCTCGCCGCCGCAGCCTAGCTTCGCCGCACAGGGCCTTCCGCCACATCCGAATAGCCGTAGTGACGGGCAAGCCGTGACAGTGCGAGCGTCAGGATCACCTTGGCCGAACGCGCGGGCCAGCCGCGATCGCGCTCGACCTCTTCGAGCCGCTTCAGAAAACAGCACACATCGATGAGGATTCCGGACAGTTCGGGGCCGACCCTGTCGAGGGCAAGGCGCACGCGCTGCTTTGCGGCCAGCGCCGTCTCGCCCGGTTCTCCCCCGTCGGGCTTGCGGCTCGCCTCGACCGGCGCGCTCCAGTTCAAGGTCACGCGCGGCGCCATGTGCCCGAAGGTGAAATCGGAGCGCAGACGCTCCCCGGCGGCGAAACTCGCTTCTCCAATGAGCCGTTGGCCGGAAGTGTCCTTGCGGCGGTAGAGCCAGAGCAGCGGGCTTTCGGCGAGATCGATTTTCGGCCCCTGCGGATCGACCTGAACGAGATCGCCGTGCTGCGCGCGATAATCTCCGGCTTTGCGCCGCTTCGCCCACGCCAGCCCCGCATCGGTCGGCACGAAGGCTCCATCATCGCGCACGGCGGCGAGATCCCGCGCCATGAGATCCTCCGCATCGGCGTGCGAAAGGCGCAAACGCTGCCCCGCGATCTCCCATTTCGCGTCCTCGCACGCCCGGCATGCGCGGAGATTGCGTTCGATCATCAGCGCCAGAAACCGCTCACCTTTCGTTTCGCCGTTCGCTTTTTCCGTCTTCCTGCGTGCCGCCATTGCTGTTCTCCATCCCGGAGAATAGGAATATCATCCCCGCCGCGCAGATCAAGTATTTTTTCCTATATGGAGCAAAAAGAAAAGGCCGCTCATGCGGCCCCTTCACATCATGGGATGCTCAGGCACGCTTCCGGCGCTGCTGGCCAAGGCCCATCTTCTTGGCGAGCTGGGAGCGCGCATTGGCATAGTTCGGCGCGACCATCGGATAGTCCGGCGGCAAGCCCCAGCGCTCGCGATATTCTTCGGGCGTCATGTTGTACTGAGTCCGAAGGTGCCGCTTGAGCGATTTGAACTTCTTACCGTCGTCCAGGCAGATAATGTAATCCGGTGTAATCGACTTCTTGACGGGCACCGCAGGCTTGAGTGCCTCCGCGGGCAGTTCGACCGTTCCACCCGAGACACGCAGAAGCGCGGAGTGGATATCGCTGATGAGCGCAGGCAATTCAGAAGTCGAAACCGAGTTGTTGCTCACATAGGCTGAAACAATATCAGCAGCCAGCTCAACATAATTGGGAGAAAACGTGCTGTCAGCCATAGGATTAAACCCATCATAATGGTCGAAATCATCGCCGATACCGACGACATCGACTTTATCAAGAGTGGATACTTTCAGGGCCGAGTACAATGCTCTGCGGCCCCACCGAATCTACGGTACGAATTAGGTGCGAAATTGGTACCGCCCTGGAGACCCGGTGGCAAGATATCTTATGGCTGAATACGTGATTTTTCTTCAGATCACAGATTACCGCAAATAATAACGTTCCATTTTCGGGCTTTCACCCGTCGGCCACACCCAATTCGCAGGGCTTTACCTGCGAAAGATGCGTCACAACCAGATGGCAACCTTCCCGCGATGACGAGCTCAGCGCTTCTTGGGCTCGCCATCGTCCGGGTCCTTCGCGCCGCCCCTCAGGAGCATGCGGAAGGGCTCGGCCCATTCTTCCTCGTCCAGAGCCGGAGGCTGAGGCGATTTTGCACCGCTGCGCTCCGAAGCCTGAGGCGATGAGCCGGCCGCAAGGTAGCTTTCCCAGGTAACCGCCGGTTCTCCCGCCTGCTTTGCGGCATCGCGCGGATGCTCCTCCTGCGGGCGTCGCGGCGCGGCAGCCACCTGCGGGGCCTGCGCCGCGGCGGGCGGCGGCGCAGGCGGCATGCGCCCGGGCTCTGCGGGCCGCGGCACCGCCTCAGGCCGGACAGCGGGCCTGTTTGCCGGGGGTGCGGACGGCGGAGCGGACGAAGACGGAGCGGCGGACGGCGGAGCGGCCGGGCGGCGGAACGCGGACGGCGCTGCGGGCGGCACCAGTGGCTGTTCCAGCGGAGGTCGCGGCGTGGGCACGTTCTGGGGTTCGGCGGGAGCCGCAGGCCGGGGCGGCGCGGATGCCGGCGCCTCGTCGCGTTCTTCCCTCTCGCGCAGGATGTGCTCGCGCGCCTCCTCTATGGATTTATACCGCTTCAGCCCATCGGCTCCCTCGGCTTCGATCGAGCCGTCCGAGAAGAAGCGGTAGCGTCGCCCGTCGATCACGCCCTCGCGCACGAGTTCGGGCTCGGCCGGAGCCACAGGCTGAGAGACAGGCCGGGAGGCCGGCACAGGAGGCGCCTGCTCAGGCGCGCTCGGCTCATCCGGCATGGGAGGCAGCTTGCGGGCGGCAGGCTTCAGCACGGGCGGACGCGGTGCGGGCAGCGCCTCGGCCACCTCGTCGTCGCGCCCTGCAAAGGCTTCATCGCGAAAAGCCGCGCGCCCCGGCGTCTGCATGCCGAGCTTGTCCGCGATCCGATCCAGCGACCCGATGACCGCGCCGAGGCCGATGGCACCGACGCCCCAGCCGACGAGGCCACCGGCAATATCCACGGTGGCAACGAAATCCCCCGTCGCCAAAACATAGAGGCCCCAGAGGATGAGAACGGCGCCAAGACCGAACATCAGTCGCGACATGGAGAAAACCTTTGTCAAACCACACCTTCCGCCGTCTCCGGCATTCAAAGATTCCTGCCCCTGCACGTCATAGCCGAGTTGCCGGGGCGGCGTCATCGCCTTATCTAAACACCTCAGCCAACCGGGAGACGCCTAGATGTCCTTCACACTGCCCGACCTTCCCTACGCCTATGACGCCCTTGGTGAGTATATGTCCAAGGAGACCTTGGAATTCCACCACGACAAGCACCACAACGCCTATGTGACGACGGGAAACAAGCTCCTCGAAGGCACCGGCCTTGAAAATGCGAGCGTCGAAGAAGTCGTGAAGGCTTCCTTCGGCAAGAATCAGGCGCTCTTCAACAATGCCGGCCAGCATTACAACCATCTCCATTTCTGGAACTGGCTGAAGCCGAACGGCGGCGGCAAGCCCCCGGCGGCCATCGCCAAGAAGATCGACGAGGATCTCGGCGGCTACGACAAGTTCAAGGAAGACTTCATCGCAGCGGGCGTCGGCCAGTTCGGTTCGGGCTGGGCCTGGCTGTCGGTCAAGGACGGCAAGTTCGTCATCCAGAAGACCCCGAACGGCGAGAACCCGCTGGTCCACGGCGCGACCCCGATCCTCGGCGTCGATGTGTGGGAGCATTCCTATTACATCGACTACCGCAACCGCCGTCCCGATTATCTCAAGGCGTTTCTCGAAAACCTGGTCAACTGGGAATATGTCGAGAAGCTGTACGGCGAGATCAAGTAATCCAGAACGGGGCCCTCGGGCCCCGTTTCATTTCTGGCGCTGATACCAGGGCTTCAGCTGCGCGCCCGACCGGTAGCCCCGGTCGCACTGGTTCCAGCGCGGCTGGATGTTGTACTCGCTCTTCAGTTCATAGAGCCACGCCTCGCAGCTTTTCTGCGAGGTGAAGCAGGCCTCGTATGTCTGCACGACGATGGGATCGCTGTCCCCGAAGCCCATGATCTCCTTGCCCCCCGAAAAGCGTCCCCACCAGATTTTGTCGGCACCATAGGACGCACTCATCGCCCGGCAATCGCCCTGTGCCGGACGCGGCTGGGCACTTGATGGGAAGGCGACGGCCACCGAGGCGAACACGCTCGCCGAGATCCAGAAAATAAATCGTCCGTGCTTTGCCACGCTCGATCTCCTTTCAGGCGGTCTTCTCCGACACCTTATCCACGTTTCGCGCTCGATAATTCATCAGACCTTGAACGATGAGATAAATCCCCGCGCCCAGGAAAGCGGAAATGACAAACCCGAAAATCCCCTCGCCAACACGCGTCAGATAAGGCGACACGTCGAACACATATCTCAGAATATAGACCGGAACGATGTGCGAGAGATAGATGTAGAGACTGCATGCGGACAGGAACGAAACGACCGTGGCCACCCGCTTTGGAAGCAGAACACTGTCGATCCAGATCGTCGCCAATCCGCCGAGTATGACAAAGACATAGATGGTGACCGGATAGACCTCGACGCCGTACCAGACAAAACCCGAGACGATGGTCAAAACGGCCGATGTAATGATCTTTTCCGCTTTCGTCTTCGAGAACGCGATGCACCACCCGAGCGCAAAGAGATGCAGAAGCGTCACGGTCTGCGTCTGATAAGGAACGTCGATCCCATAGATCGCCCGCTCGATCATGGCTCCGGCAAACGAGAAGAGCGTGAAGAGATACCCGAAATAGAGCGGCTGAAGCCGGAAGACGGATCGAACGGAAGGGATCTTCCATGTGAGGCACATGAGAAGGACGATCTGCACATATGCGGATACGAACCAATAGGGATACAGGACAGGCTCGTGATCCCACCAATGGGTGTTCGCAACCAGAAAATACCAGGCAGCCATGAAGTCGGTCGGGTCATGTGCAAACCCGTCGAGGGAAAAATATACCGTCAATACAATGAAATAGGCGATCAGGATTCTGAGCAATGTCTGCCGCGCCGCCAGAAGACTCCTGCCCGCCGCGATCTCGGCAAACTGCGTCTTGGCAAAGAAATGCCCTGACAACATCAGCAGAAGAAAAGCACCGCCGACGAGCGAAATCCATGCGACATGAACAAAGACCACGGTGAAAACCGAGGCAAGACGCAAGGGGGATGTGAAGGGCACGCTGACAAAGCTGGAGCCGGACGGTTCAAGACGCTCAAGCTCGGCGATCGTCATCCCTTCCCAGTTCGGCGGCGCGTAGCCAAGGCGCTTTTCGAGCACGAACGAGATCGACAGATAGGCAAGCGAATCGCCGCCGATAGTCTGGAACGTGTCATTCGGGCCGATGTCCGGGCGGCGAAGAATATCCGCATAGTCCTGCAACAACGAGTCCCGCGTCTCGACATCGTTCTCATCGGAGACCTTGATTGCCGAGAGCGCCTGGTAGTTCACCTTCCCTGACGGCAAAAGAGGCAGACTCTGAAGCTTGGTTACGGCGATCTGCGCTGGCTGGATGTTGTAGGCGGCAAGGAGGCTTGAGCGGACTTCGTCCGCGTCCACATCTGCCTCGGAGAAGACCGAGATTTTCTCGTCCGTCCCCGTGCAATAGATGGCCTGTCCTTTTTGGCTCAGATGGCGCTCGACATCGTCGAGATTGATCCGCAGGCCATAGAGCTTGATGAAGCGCTTGAGGCGGCCGACGATCCGGAAATAGCCGTTCGGCTGGATCTCGGCCATGTCTCCCGTATGCAGGGCCTCCACCTCACGCGGCTTCGACAGATCCGCACGGTTGTCGGCATAGCCGAGCATGACATTGGGGCCGCGATAAACGAGCTCCCCGGCGACGCCGGGCGTTGCGATGTCCCGCCCGGCATCGTCGAGCAGGCTGAAGGTGCCGCCCGGGATCGGCCGCCCGATGGCCTGCACGTTCTCCAGAATGTCGGACGGCGGCACGAAGGCCATGCGTGGCGAAGCCTCCGTCTGCCCGTACATGACGAAGAATTGCCAGCCCTTCGCGCGGGACAGTTCAGCATATGCGCGCAGCTTGTCCGCATGCAGCTTGCCTCCCGCCTGCGTGATGTGACGAAGGGTCGGAAGTGTCTTTTCCGAAAACCGCGCGCGGTCCAGAAGTTCGAAATGATAAGGCACGAGAGCCAGATGCGTTGCTCCCTGTGCCGAGAACAGCTCCCAGAAACCGTGCGAGGTAATCGGCTCGTCGGTCAGTAGGATGCGCGCACCCGCCGCGAGGTGGGAGTTCAGAACCGCCATTCCGTAGGAATAGTAGAAGCTGAGAGATGTAATGGCGGCATCGGTTGCATCGAGTCCGAGATAGGAGCCGATCGCGATGGCGTTGGAGCTTATGTTTTCGTGCGACAGCCGGACGAGCTTCGGATTTCCTGTCGTTCCGGATGTCGACAGGAGCACGGCCAGTTCCGGATTGAACTCCTCGGCCGGCATTTCGCCGAGCCGCTCGAGCGTCCAGCCATTCTCGCCTTTGCGGTAAAGCCAGTCCGGACGATAGGTTTCGACGATGCGCCCGTCGGTCAGCGCTTCGTCCGGTATCAACAGGACGGGGTGGCGATGCCGCAGGCAGCCGAGATAGGCGGCAACGGCCTCGGGCTCGTTCAACGCCGCGATTGCCACCAATTGACGCCGTGACGGCAGGCGGCGGGCAAACGCGTCCGAAAGTTCTGCAAGGCCCGCATAGTCGACCGTCCGGCCATCGGCCAGAACAAAGGCGATTGCGCGGCCGCGCTCTTCCAGCTGATCCCAGAATGAAAGTCCGTGCATCACCCAAGATCCAAAGCCGCAAGTTGAAGCAAGTGGCAAAAGGATAAGTGATGTCAAACGCTTTTACGGCGAAAGGTGAATGCGGCTAGCCGCGATCCGCTCGGCGTAGGATGCGAGGGCCGGCGTCGAGCGCGGCGATCTCCAGCACCAGCTTTGTGCGGATGGCCTGGGCGAACCGCGCGCGTCCCTCCGCCGTCTCCACGAACGCTCCCGGCCCCCCGATCACGTTCTGGCGGTAATAGTCTTCCAGCGGAATGCCGAGGCTGACGGCGACCGAGCTTCCCGGACTGCGGATCGCCAGCGCGTTGATGGTAATGCCGCGCGCCACGGCCTCGTCCCGCGCCGCGTGGATGTCGCGCCCGCCGATGTTCGGCCCGTCGCCCGAGACATCGATCACCTCGCGCCCGGCGGCAAACGGCGCATCGGCAAGCAGCTTCACCGCCACATCCACGGCGTTCGAGATGGAATTGTAGCCGAAGGTCTTTTTGGGCTCGGCCCGCAGGCGCTCGCCGAACGCGCGGGCCGTGTCCGGCCCGTCGATCACGCTCCACGGCACGATGATTTCCTGGCTTTCCGGCGCGCCCCATTCGACGAAGACGACCCCGATCCGTCCATGCGGGTTCGAGGCGATGGCGGACAGCACCTCATTGCTCGCAAGCGCCTCGGCATAGCCCTCTCGCTGCAGGCGGAATTCCTCGGGATCGATCGAGCCCGATCCGTCAGCCAGCAGGACGAGCGCGACATCGACGGCATCCTCCGCCAGCGCCCCTCCACAAACGGCCGCTCCGGCGAGCGCCGTGCCCGCCACCGAAACAAGAAATGCCCGACGCGATAAAGCCATCTGCCGATCTCCGCACATGTTTCTGTCCGAAGATTGGCACATCCGGCGCGCCATGGCACTTGACGATGACGCGCACAGAAGGTCGAAGTCGGTTCATCTGGAAGCCGGAGAACGACGGATGCAGGACGATGGAAAGCTGTTTGTCGGCAAGAGCGTCAAACCCGAATATCTGACCTACAAACTCGCGAACCGCCACGGCCTCATCACCGGCGCGACCGGCACCGGCAAGACCGTGACCCTGCAGATCCTCGCGGAAGGGTTCTCCAATGCGGGCGTTCCGGTCTTTGCGGCCGACATCAAGGGCGATCTTGCGGGCATTGCCGCCAAGGGCGAAGCCAAGGAAGGCCTCGTCAAGCGCGCCGCGGAGATCGGCCTTGAGCCCTACACGCAGGAAGCCTTCCCGACCATGTTCTGGGATCTGTTCGGCGAACAGGGCACGCCGATCCGCGCCACCGTTTCCGAAATGGGGCCGCTGCTTCTGGCGCGCCTGATGAACCTCAACGACACGCAGGAGGGCGTCCTCAACATTGCCTTCCGCGTCGCCGATCAGGAGGGCCTCCTCCTCCTCGACCTCAAGGATCTTCAGAGCCTGCTGACGCTTGTCGGCGAAACCGCCGATCAGCTCACGCTGCGCTACGGCAATGTCTCGAAGACCTCCGTCGGCGCCATCCAGCGCCAGCTTCTCATTCTCGAAAATCAGGGCGCGCTGAACTTCTTCGGGGAACCCGCCTTGAAGATCGAGGATATGATGCGCACGACGCGCGACGGACGCGGCTATGTCTCGATCCTCGCCGCCGACAAGCTCATGCAGTCGCCGCGCCTTTACGCGACCTTCCTGCTCTGGCTGCTGTCCGAACTGTTCGAGAACATGGACGAGGTCGGCGATCCCGATCTGCCGAAAATGGTGTTCTTCTTCGACGAGGCGCATCTTCTGTTCAACGACGCGCCTCCCGCGCTTCTCGAAAAGATCGAGCAGGTGGTGCGCCTCATCCGCTCCAAGGGCGTCGGCGTCTATTTCGTGACGCAGAACCCGCTCGACGTGCCGGACCGCGTCTCCTCGCAGCTCGGCAACCGCGTCCAGCATGCGCTGCGTGCCTACAGCCCGCGCGAGCAGAAAGCGGTCAAGGCGGCAGCCTCCACTTTCCGCCAGAACCCGGCCTTCGACACCCAGGAGGCCATCATGCAGCTCGGCGTCGGCGAGGCGCTGGTGTCGATGCTCGAAAACAAGGGCGTGCCGAGCATGGTTGAGAAGACCCTGATCCGCCCCCCCTCCTCGCGCCTCGGCCCCATCACCCCGGTGGAGCGGCAAGGCATCATCCAGAACAGCCCCGTCGCCAATCTGTACAGCACGACGGAGGACCGCGAGAGCGCCTATGAGGTGCTGCAGAAGCGCGCGCAGGAAACGGCGGCAAGCGTCGAGGAAGCTCAAGGAGAGCCCGGCGCGGAAGCCCCGACAGGCGGCGGCGTCGGCTCGATCCTCGGCTCGCTGTTCGGCATCGGCGTGCCGCGCAACAAGCGCCTGACGGCCACGCAGCGCGTGACACGCGAGATCACGCGCACGGTCACGAACCGCGTCGCCGGCAATATCGCGGCCAATCTCGGCAAATCCGTCGCGGGCTCGATGGGCAGTTCGGTCGGCCGGGCTCTGGTGCGCGGCGCTCTCGGCAGCATTCTGAGGCGGTAAGGACATGAGCGACATCAACGACGTGCTGGCCCGCATCGACGGCAATCTCGATGCGAGCCTGAAGCGCCTTTCCGAATTTCTGGCGATCCCCTCGATCTCGACGGATTCGGCTTTCAAGGCCGAGTGCCGCCGCGCCGCGCAATGGGCGGCCGACGAGCTGTCCGCAATCGGTTTCGAGGCGCGCGTTGCCGACACGCAGGGCCACCCGATGGTCGTCGCCCATCGCAAGCCGAAGGGCGCGACACGGCACGTCCTGTTCTACGGTCATTACGACGTGCAGCCGCCGGACCCGCTGGATCTGTGGACGACGCCGCCCTTCGAAGCACGGCTGCAGGACGGCCCGCGCGGCAAGCAGATCGTTGCGCGCGGCTCCTCCGACGACAAGGGCCAGCTTCTGACCTTCATCGAGGCCGCCCGCGCGTTCATCGAGACCGAGGGCGAGTTGCCGGTCGCGGTGACCGTTCTGCTGGAAGGCGAGGAAGAGTCCGGAAGTCCTTCGCTGAAACCGTTTTTCGACGCCAACAAGGACGAACTCAAAGCCGATCTCGCGCTGGTCTGCGACACCGGCATGTGGGACGCAACGACGCCGGCCGTCACAACGCGTCTGCGCGGCCTTGTCGGCGAGGAAATCACCGTCACGACAGCCGGCCGCGATCTGCATTCGGGCATGTATGGCGGCCCCGCGCTGAACCCGATCAAGGTTCTGGCGAACCTCATCGCGACGCTCCACGATACCGATGGCCGTGTCGCGGTGCCCGGTTTCTATGATGGCGTCGAGGAACTCCCCGACGCCATCGCCACGCAATGGCGCGGCCTCGGCTTCGACGAAAAGGGCTTTCTCGGTGAAGCGGGCCTTTCCGTCGCCTCCGGCGAGCAAAACCGCAGCGTGCTCGAAAAGATCTGGGCGCGCCCGACCTGCGAGATCAACGGCGTTTTCGGCGGCTACACGGGCGAAGGGTTCAAGACGGTCATTCCCGCCGGGGCTTCGGCCAAGATTTCCTTCCGCCTTGTCGGCAAACAGGACCCGCTGAAGATCCGCAACGCCTTCCGTACCTATCTGACGGAAAAGCTGCCGGCGGGCGCGAAAATCGCGTTCCACGACCACGGCGCCAGCGCAGCCCTCGAACTTTCCGCCGACAGCCCGGCGCTGGCGCTTGCGGCCAGGGGGCTTCAGGACGAATGGGACAAGGAGCCGCTTCTGATGGGCTCGGGCGGCTCCATACCCATCGTCGGCGCGTTCAAGCGCGAGCTTGGTATGGACACGCTCCTCATCGGCTTTGCGCTCGACGACGACCGCATCCATTCCCCCAACGAGAAGTACGAATTGTCGAGCTTCCACAAGGGCACGCGCTCCTGGGCGCGCATCCTGGCGCGGCTCGCCGAATGGCGCTGACCCCGCGCCTCTGGCGCGCGCGCGGCCTGTCCTTCGAGATCGGCGCGCGCACGCTGCTGATGGGCGTGCTCAACACGACACCGGACAGTTTTTCCGACGGCGGCGATTTTCTCGCCCCGGCCTCAGCTCTCGCCCATGCGCGCGGCATGATCGCGGACGGTGCGGACATCGTGGATGTGGGCGGCGAATCCACCCGCCCCGGCGCTGCCTTTGTCGGCACGGAGGATGAGATCGCCCGGGTCGTCCCCGTGGTCGAGATCCTCGCGCGGGAACCGGGCGCGGCCCTTTCCATCGATACCTACAAGGCCGCCGTCGCCAAGGCCGCGCTCGCGGCGGGCGCCCATATCGTCAACGATGTCTGGGGCTTCCAGAAGGATCCTGACATTGCGCGTGTGGCCGCCGATGTCGGCGCGGGCGCGGTGCTGATGCACAACCGCACGCACGACGATCCGGCCGCCGACATGATTTCGGAAGTGATCGGCTTCCTGTCCCGTTCCGTCGAGATCGCGCTGGCCGCCGGTGTCGCCGAAGACCGCATCGCGCTCGACCCCGGCGTCGGCTTCGGCAAGACGCATCGGCAGAGCATGGAACTCATCGCCCGGCTGTCCGACATAGCGGCGCTCGGCTTTCCGGTCCTGCTCGGCGCGTCGCGCAAACGTTTCGTCGGCCAGGCCACTGGCGTCGCCGAGCCCCGCGAGCGGCTCTATGGCACGCTTGCGGCGCATCTTGCAGGCATCGACGCGGGCGCGCACATCGTCCGCGCCCACGATATAAAACCTCATCGTCAGGCGCTCGACATGATCGACGCCATCCGGAGTACACGCAGATGACCGCCGCCCCGATTGCCGATCGCATTGCCGTCCGAAACCTCGCCCTGTTCGCCTATCACGGCGTGTTCGAGGGCGAGCAGGAAATCGGCCAGCGTTTTTATCTCGATGTCGTCGTCGAGGCCGATCTCGAGCCGGCGTCCATATCCGACGCGGTCGACAAGACGGTCGATTATGCGGGACTGGTCAAGGTCGTCAGCGAGGCCTTCACGGAGAAGCGCCAGAAGCTTCTGGAAACGCTGGCCGAGCGCGTCGCGCGCCGCGTGTTCGAAAAGTTTCCCATCGTCGGGGCCGTCGAAGTGACGATCCGCAAGCCGAGCGCGCCCATCGAGGCCGTCTTCGATTTCGTCGAGATCCAGATCCGACGCCAGCGGCATGGCTGACGCGGCGCTAAGCCTCGGCTCCAATCAGGGCGACAAGAAAGACGCCATCGAAAGCGCGCTTTCGCTGATCGGCGAACATCCCGACACAGATGTGCTGGTGCGGTCGCGTCTGTACCGCACGGTGCCCTGGGGCGACACGGAGCAGGACTGGTTCGTCAATGCCTGCGCCATCGTGCGGACAAGCCTTTCGCCGCGCGCGCTGCTCGATCTGTGTCTGTCGATCGAAGCCCGGCTGGGGCGCGACCGCGCGCAAAGCCGCCGGTGGGGACCGCGCCCGATCGACATCGATGTGCTGTTCTATGACGACATCGCGGTGGAGGAGCCGGGCCTCATCCTGCCGCACCCGCATCTGTTCGAACGCGCCTTCGTGCTCGTTCCTCTGGCCGAGATCGATCCCGACCGCGTGCTCGCCGGAAGGCGCATTGCCGAGGCCGCAGCGGCGCTCGATGCATCGGATGTGGTTCTGCTCTGACACGGTCCCGGCGCCCGGCTTGTCCGGGACTTAAAAATGCAAAAGCGCGGCGAGATGATCGCCGCGCTTTCGAACAATAGGCCGCGCGGACGCGGCGTATTGACATCAGGACTTGAGATGGCCCGCGATCAGCTTGTTCATCTCGAACATCGTGACCTTGTCCTTGCCGAACACCGGCTTCAGCTTGTCGTCCGAGATGATCTCGCGCTTGTTCTCGGGGTTCTGCAGGTTGTTGGCCTTGATGTACTCCCACAGCTTCTTGACCACCTCGGAGCGTGCCAGCGGCTCGCTGCCGACAACGGCGGCGAGTTCTGCCGACGGCTTGAGGGGTTTCATGAACGCCGAGTTCGGCTTGCTCTCAGCTGCTTTGGCCATCCGTATTCCTCCGGTTTTCCTGCCCGCATCGCCAATACAGCGTTCGGGCTCCAATGACAAACTACCTGCACATACCTTTGCCCACTGAACGCGAGCACAGGTCAAACTGGCTGGGGCGCCTGGATTCGAACCAGGGGATGGCGGAATCAAAATCCGCTGCCTTACCGCTTGGCTACGCCCCAAATGGTGGGTTCGGAGATAACCAAGCAGTCCTCAAGCCGCAAGTTAAAGGACAGAACCGCATAGGTTTTTCTGTGCGGCGTAAAGGGTTCGCAGGTTCCGCAAATTCTACGGAACTCTCGCGAACCCCTTGCAATCGCTCAGCTCTTCAGAAGATCGACCAATGTGCGGCCGAGCTTCGCAGGTGACGGAGAGACGCGGATGCCGGCAGCTTCCATCGCCGCGATCTTGTCGTCCGCACCGCCCTTGCCGCCGGAAATGATCGCACCGGCATGGCCCATACGGCGTCCGGGAGGAGCGGTACGGCCCGCGATGAAGCCGACCGTCGGCTTCTTGCGGCCCTTCTTGGCCTCGTCCTTGAGGAACTGCGCCGCTTCTTCTTCGGCCGAGCCGCCGATCTCGCCGATCATGATGATGGATTCGGTTTTCGGATCGGCGAGGAAGAGTTCCAGCACGTCGATGAATTCGGTGCCCTTGACCGGATCGCCGCCGATGCCGACCGCCGTCGTCTGGCCGAGGCCTTCGCTGGTCGTCTGGAACACGGCCTCATAGGTCAGTGTACCCGAGCGCGACACCACGCCGACCGAGCCGGGCTTGAAGATGTTGGCGGGCATGATGCCGATCTTCGATTCACCCGCAGTCACGATGCCCGGGCAGTTCGGTCCCAGAAGGCGCGACTTCGAGCCGTCGAGAGCGCGCTTCACGCGCACCATGTCGAGCACCGGAATGCCCTCGGTGATGCACACGATCAGCGGGATTTCGGCGTCGATCGCCTCGAGGATCGCGTCCGCGGCGCCCGGAGGCGGCACGTACACGACGCTCGCGTCCGCACCGGTCTTTTCGCGTGCTTCGATCACCGTGTCGAAGACGGGCAGGTCCAGATGCTTGGAGCCGCCCTTGCCGGGCGAGGTGCCGCCGACGACCTTGGTGCCGTAGGCGAGCGCCTGTTCGGAATGAAAGGTGCCGTTCTTGCCGGTGAAGCCCTGAACGATGACCTTGGTGTCTTTGGTGAGCAGGACCGACATTACTTCGCCCCCTTGATGGCGTTCACAATCTTCTGCGCGGCGTCGTCGAGATCGTCCGCGGGAATGACATTCAGACCGCTGTCGCGAATGATCTGTTTGCCTTCCTCGACATTGGTGCCTTCGAGGCGAACGACGAGCGGCACTTCGAGGCCAACCGCCTTCACGGCGGCGATGACGCCGCGTGCGATGACATCGCACTTCATAATGCCGCCGAAGATGTTGACGAGAATGCCCTTCACCTGCGGATCGGCGGTAATGATCTTGAACGCCGCCGTCACCTTCTCTTCCGTCGCGCCGCCGCCGACGTCGAGGAAGTTCGCCGGTTCCTCGCCGTACAGCTTGATGATGTCGAGCGTCGCCATCGCAAGGCCGGCACCGTTGACCATGCAGCCGATCGTGCCGTCGAGCGCGATATAGGCGAGGTCGAACTTCGAGGCCTCGATTTCCTTGTCGTCTTCTTCCGTCACGTCGCGCAGGGCGACCACGTCGGGATGACGGTACAGCGAGTTGGAGTCGAACGAGACCTTGGCGTCGAGCACTTTGAGCTGCGCATCCTTCGTCACGACGAGCGGATTGATCTCAAGCATCGCCATGTCCTTGCCGACGAATGCGGCATACAGCTTGCCCACGAGCGCGCCGGCCTGCTTGGCGAGATCGCCCGTGAGGTTCAGCGCATCCGCAACCTTGCGGCCATGAAACGGCTGGACGCCGGTCGCGGGATCGACCGAGAAGGTCAGGATCTTTTCGGGCGTCGCGTGCGCGACTTCCTCGATGTCCATGCCGCCTTCGGTCGACACGACGAAAGCAACACGGCTCGTCTCGCGATCGATCAGCATCGACAGATAGAACTCCTTGTCAATCGCCGCGCCTTCCTCGATGTACAGACGATTGACCTGCTTTCCGGCATCGCCGGTCTGCAGCGTCACGAGCGTGTTGCCCAGCATCTCCTTCGCGGAGGAGGCAACCTCCTCCACCGATTTGACGACGCGCACGCCGCCCTTGGCGTCGGGGCCGAGTTCCTTGAACGTACCCTTGCCGCGGCCGCCCGCATGAATCTGCGACTTCACAACCCAGACCGGGCCGCCCAGTTCGCGCGCTGCCTTTTCCGCTTCCTCGGCCGTGAAGGCCGCAATGCCGCGCGAGACCGGCGCGCCATATTCCTTCAGAATGGCCTTGGCCTGGTATTCATGAATGTTCATGGGGCGTGCCCCTCCAAGTTTTGTCGTGTTCTAGGGTGGGGCCGCCTCCTTACCAGAAGCGGCCCTGAAAAGTCTCTAGGCTTTACGGATTGGAAACCCGGTTTACTCGGCGGCGACCCGGGCCGGGGCGCCGGTGGCGCCGGAGGCCTTGATCTCGCGGATGCGGGCTTCCTCGAGCTTGAGAACCTGGGAAAGGATCTCATCGGTGTGCTCGCCCAGCAGCGGCGAGCGCTCGACCGGAACATCGTTGTCCGACAGTTTCACCGGATTGCCGACCGTCAGATACGCGCCGCGCTCGGGGTGGTCCACTTCGACGAGGGTTCCGGTCGCGTAGAGCGACTGGTCCTCGGCGATCTCCTTCATGGAGAGGATCGGCCCGCACGGAATGTCGTATTTGTTGAGGATGTCCATGACCTCGAACTTGGTCTTGGTCATCGTCCACTCCTCGATCGTCGCGAAGATGTGGTTCAGCTTCGGCAGACGCGCGAGCGGCTTCGAATATTCCGGGTCCTCGACCCATTCCGGCTTGCCGATGACTTCGCACACCTGCTTCCAGACCTGGGCCTGGGTGATGAAGTAGATGTAGGCGTTCGGGTCGGTGTCCCAGCCCTTGCACTTCAGGATGCGGCCCGGCTGGCCGCCGCCCGAATCGTTGCCCGCGCGCGGAACGGTGTCGCCGAATGGAATGCCTTCGCCGTACTGGCTGAACTCCTGAAGCGGCCCGCGCTGCAGGCGCTGCTGGTCGCGCAGCTTGACGCGGCAGAGGTTGAGCACCGAATCCTGCATGGCGGCGAGAACGCGCTGGCCCTTGCCCGTCAGCGTGCGCTGGTAGAGCGCCGTGACGATGCCGAGAGCGAGGTGAAGACCCGTGCCGCTGTCGCCGATCTGCGCGCCGGTCACCATCGGCAGGCCGTCGCGGAAGCCGGTCGTCGAGGCCGAGCCGCCGGTGCACTGGGCGACGTTCTCATAGACCTTGCAGTCTTCGAACGGACCGGGGCCGAAGCCCTTCACGGACGCGACGATGATGCGCGGATTGATCTCGTGGATGCGCTCCCAGGTCAGGCCCATGCGGTCGAGCACGCCGGGGGCGAAGTTCTCGACCATCACGTCGCAGATCTTGATGAGCTCTTCGAGGACGAATTTGCCCTCGGGATTTTTCGTGTCGAGCGTGATCGAACGCTTGTTCGAGTTCAGCATGGTGAAATAGAGACTGTCGACATTCGGAATGTCGCGCAGCTGCGAGCGGGTGATGTCACCCTCGCCCGGACGCTCCACCTTGATCACGTCGGCGCCGAACCAGGCCAGAAGCTGGGTGCAGGTCGGTCCTGACTGAACATGGGTGAAGTCGAGAATACGCACGCCGTCTAGCGCTTTGCCCATCTTCTGTTCCTCTTGACGCTGTCAGTTTGTTTTTGGGTTTTGAGAGCCGGCCCGTCGTTGCGGACCGGCTCTTTGTCTTTACGGCGGCCGAAACCGGCCGCGTCCTGCCCTCAGGCCTTCTTTTTGATGATGGACTGTGGGTTGAGGTTACCGATGTTGCCGGATTCGGAACCGGCTTCGGGGTCGATGACGGCGTTGATGAGGGTTGGCT